>Ga0080006_1146715_pt1 | contig 133079 bp, 151 predicted proteins | sample RS3BMetagenome_FD_69209 | JGI IMG/M metagenome (GOLD analysis project Ga0080006, IMG submission 69209) | Ferric oxide microbial mat and aquatic microbial communities from Rainbow Spring, Yellowstone National Park, USA - RS3B (SPADES... ...
GCGGCGGGGCCGCCCCCCCGCCGCGGGGGGGGTCCCCCAGGTCCCCCACGTCCGGCCGGGCCGGGGGAAGGGGGGGCGGGGGGGCGCCGCGGCGGCGCCCCCCGCCCGCCCCGTTCGGTTCAGGCGCCCAGTTTGGCGGCCACCCGGCGGACGTGGTAGGCCCACGCGGCCAGCGCCTGCGGCGGCGGGTGATGGCCACTCCAGAGAAACTCGGCCACCGACCACGCCTTGGCCACATCGATCGCCATCGCGAGGTCGGCCAGGGACGGCGCGCGATGGACGCGCTCGATATACTCGCGCGCGACCTGTCGCGCCGTCTGGTCGGTGCGCCAGCCGGGGCCCGGCATGCTGATCGCGAGGTCCACGGCCGGGCTTCCGACGCCGGCCCGCTCCCAGTCGACAAGAACGATGCCGACGTTCGGCCGGATGACCCAGTTGGTCGGATTGGGGTCGCCCGAAAGCGGCACCGTTCCGCTGAGCAGGGCCGGCGCCGCCTCGCGCAGGCGGGTGAGCACGGGCAGCAGCCCGAAGCGGTCGCGCGCCGGCACGTTGCGCAGGGCGCTGAGGGCCGTGCTGTCCATCTCGGGCGTCCAGACCGGCTGGAACGGCTCGCCCACCACCGCCTGCCACCAGCGCGCCTCGATGGCGTGCAGGCAGCCCAGCGTGTCGAGCACCTCGGGGTCGAGCTCCCAGCGGCTGCGGGGCAAGGGGGGGCCGACGTCCTCGAACGCGATCCAGGTGGGCGGGCCGCCGCCCTGGGCGAGCACCTCGGGCACGTCGACGCCGCGGTTGCGCAGCGTCGCCACCGCCCCCGCGTAGACGCGCCGCTCGCGCTCGACCAGATCGATCTTGACGATGACGGAACTGCCCGGCGCGCCGACGCGCCAGGCTCCCCGCCCCTCGGCGCTGCCCAGGTGGCCCGCCCGCCGCGGCACCTGCGAGCCGTCCAGCCAGGCCCGCAGGTCCGCGGGCCACGCGTCCGGCCCCGGACCCGAGCCGCCGTGCGGCCCCTGCGGGCCTCGCGGCGTGGACTCCAACTGCTCGCCCCCCGCTCGTGCGCCCGTCCGGCCGGTGGACCGCGACTCGCGATCGCGCGTAGTGACGACCGTATTCGCCTTTGTCGAGCCTTGCCCTGCGTGTCGCGCGGGTCGGCAGGGCGCGCCGGCGGCGTACAATGTCCGCCGGAGGGATCACGTGTTCGGCATGGCCTGGGACCTCGAGGTGACCCGGCACGCGCTCGGACTGCCGGCGACCGTCGCCCAGATGAGCGACCTGCACCTCGACCGGGTGTGCATCGCCCCCGCGCGCGTGGCCACGGCGCTCGACCGGGCGGGTGCCGAGGTGGTCGTCTTGACTGGCGACTTCTTCGACACCGAGTACCTGCCGGACCGCCTCGAGGCCTGGCTCGACGCGCTCGGCGGACGGCCCTGTGCGGCGGTCCTCGGCAACCACGACTACCGCCTCGGCACCGCCGGGCGCCGCGACCTCGTCGGCCGCCTCGAAGCGCGCGGCATCCGGGTGCTGCGCAACGAGGCCGCCACCGTCGGCGGCGTGCGCCTGTACGGCCTCGACGATCCGGTGACCTGGCACGCGCAGGAGGAGCCGCCCGCCGACCCGTGCGACCTGGTCCTGGCCCACAGCGTCGACCTGCAGTTTCCCGTCGCGCAGCTGCCGGCGCCGCTCCTGTGCGGCCACTACCACGGCGGACAGTTCCGGTTCGCGCCCAACTGGGTGATCGCCCGGCTGGTCCTGCGCCGCGAGCCGTTCGCCCTGGCGACGGGCATCCTGTCGGGCTGGACGCCCGACCGGCGCGCGTACATCCACCGCGGCCTGGGGATGAGCCACATCTCCGCGCGCCTGCGGTCGGCGCCGGAGATCGCCGTCTTCGCCTGACGCCCCGCCCTCGCGCCGGGAAGGCTAGCGGCGGGAGGGATGCCCTGTGACCGTCTTCGCCCTCACCCTGGCCGCCGCGCTCGTCGCGCTTGCCGTCGCCGCCGCCGCGACCGCGCTCCTCATGCCCTGGTGGGTGCGCCGCGTCACGGCCGCCGTGCTCACCCGGCCGATGAGCGACACCCTGGCCGAGCTGTACGTGTCGACGCGGTCGACGCCGCCGATGCAGCTCCTGTACACCAGCCTGCGCTCGACGACCGGCCGGCTCGTCATCCGGCCCATGGGTTCGGCCCGGCCGGCGCACGGCTTCGACGACCTGGCCCTGGTGCCGGCCCAGCTCGCCCGCCGGCCCCGGCTCGAAAGCGAGCCCGTCGACCTCGCCGTCACGCTCGGACGGCACACCCGGCGCCCCCTGCGCATGGCCATGCCGCTGTACATGAGCGGCATGGCCTACGGCCTTGCGATCACGCGCAGCGCGCGCCTCGCGATGGCGCGGGCGAGCGGGGCCGTGGACATCGCGCTCAACAGCGGCCAGGGACCGTTCCTCGCCGAGGAGCGGGCGGCCTGCTCGACCTATGTCCTGCAGTTCGGCCGCTGGGCCTGGAACCGCGACCCCAAGATCCTGCGCCAGGCCGACATGATCGAGGTCCAGGTCGGGCAGGGGGCGATGCCCGGCAACGCCGTGGTCGCCTCGCCGGGCGAGATCGGCCCGGAGATCCGGCGGCTGATGGGTCTTGCCCCCGGCGAGGCACCCGACATCCACGCGGACCTGTACCTGGACGACCCGACCCGGCCGGTACCGCTCGACGAGGTGGTGGCCTACCTGCGCGACGTCGTCGACGGCGTGCCGATCGCGGTGAAGATGGGCGCCGGCGACCGCCTGGAAGAGGACATCGACGTGGCGATCCGGGCCGGCGTCGATGTCATCGTGATCGACGGCACCGAGGGGGCGACGGGCAACGCGCCGATCACGCTGTCCGACCACTTCGGCATTCCCAGCCTGACCGCGCTGGCACGGGCCGTCCGCCACCTCGAGCGGTCGGGCGCCCGAAGCGAGGTCGATGTGTGCATCTCGGGCGGGTTTCGCGAGCCGGGCGACTTCCTCAAGGCGTACGCGATGGGCGCCGACGCCGTAGGCCTTGCTACGGTCGTCATGTTCGCCCTCGCCCATCCCCAGATCACCCGGACCGTGCCGTTCTACCCGCCCACCGACCTCGTGTTCTACCGTTCGCGGCCGCAGATCCCGCTCGACGAGGACCGGGCCAGCGAGGCGCTCACCCGCTTCTTCCGGTCGTGCGCCGAGGAGATGGCGGTTGCGCTGCGCACGATGGGCCATCTGCGCGTGCGCGACATGGGCCGCGACGACCTGTGCGCCCTGAACCTCGAGATCGCGCGCCAGGCGAACGTGCGCTACGCCGGCGACGACCGGCGGACGGGCACCGACGCGCCGTCCGGGCCGGACGAGCCGGTCCTTTCGTCGCGCGACGGCGCTAAGATGGGTGGGATCACCAGTTCGTGTTCAAGGGGGCGGGGTCATGAGCGATGCAGCCGAGGGCCGGCTGCGCACCCTGGCGGACGTACAGCTCGCCGGGCGCCGGGTGTTCTTGCGGGCCGACCTGAACGTGCCCTTGCAGGCCGGGGAGGTGACGGACGCGTCGCGCATCGACGCGATGGTTCCGACCCTGCGCCACCTGCTCGATGAGGGCTGCGCGGTGGTCGTCGCATCCCATCTCGGCCGGCCCAAGGGCAAGCCGACGCCGGCGTTGTCCCTCGCGCCCGTGGCGCGCGCCCTGGCGCAGCGCCTCGGCCGCGCCGTGCCCCTGGCGGCGGGCGTGACCGGCCCGGCGGTGCGTGCCCAGGTGGCCGCGCTCTCGCCGGGCCACGTCCTCCTCCTCGAGAACCTGCGCTTCGACCCGCGCGAGGAGGCCGACGACCCCGTCTTCGCGGCCGAACTGGCCGAGGGCCTCGACCTCCTGGTCGACGACGCGTTCGGCGCCGTGCACCGGGCGCACGCCTCGGTCCACGCGCTCGCGCGCGCGCTACCGTCCGTGGCCGGTCTGCTGGTCGAGCGCGAAGTGGCCGCGCTGGCCCGCCTGACCGCGGCCGAGGCGCCGTTCGTTGTCGTCCTCGGCGGTGCCAAGGTGGCGGACAAGCTGGCCATGCTGGACGCCTTGGCCGGCCGCGCCGACCGCCTCGTCGTGGGCGGCGGCATGGCCAACACCTTCCTCATGGCCGGCGGGGCCCGCCTGGGTCGCTCGTTGGTCGAACCCGACCGGGTCGACGACGCCCGGCGCCTGGCCGACCGGCTGGGCGACCGCCTGGTCCTGCCGGTCGACCTTGTCGTCGGCAGCGCCCCCGACGACGGCGACCCCCGGGTCGTCCCCACCGACGCGGTGGGCGCGGACGCCATGGCCCTCGACATCGGTCCGAAGAGCCGCGAGCGCTTCGCAGCCGCCCTGGCCGGGGCGCGCACGGTGTTCTGGAACGGGCCGATGGGGATGTTCGAGCGCGCGCCGTACCGCGCCGGCACCGACGCGGTGGCCCGGGCGGTCGCCGGCCTGTCCGCGGCGTTCACGGTGGTTGGCGGCGGCGACAGCGTGGCGGCGCTCAACCAGGCAGGCCTGGCGGACCGCATCGACCACGTCTCGACCGGCGGCGGCGCCTCGCTCGAGTTCGTCGAGGGACGCGAGCTGCCCGGCCTGACGGTGCTCGGCTACCGGGCGGCGGTGGCGGCGTGAGCGCGCCGTCGCGGTACCTCCTGGCCAACTGGAAGATGCACAAGGGCCAGGACCAGGCGGCGGCCTGGGGCCGGGCGGTCGCCCAGGCGCTCGAACCCGTGCCGGACCTGCACGTCGTCGCCATGCCGCCGTTCACCGCCCTTGCCGCCCTGGCGGCGGTGTGCGGCCGCGCGCTGCACCTGGGCGCGCAGGACGTGTACCCGGCCGCCGCCGGCGCGTTCACCGGTGCGATCGGCACCGACCAGTTGCGCGACGTGGGCGTCGAGTACGTCCTGTGCGGCCATAGCGAGCGACGCCGGCTCATGGGCGAGGACGACGGTCTCGTCGCGCGCAAGGTCCAGGCCATCCTGGACGCCGGCATGACCCCGGTCGTGTGCGTGGGCGAGGACGCCGAGGAGCGCGAGAACGGCCACGCCGACCACGTCGTGCGGCGCCAGGTGGCGCAGGCGGTCGAGGGGCTGGCGGCGGGTGCGCTGGGCCGGATCGTGTGGGCGTACGAGCCCGTCTGGGCGATCGGCAGCGGCCACCCGGCGACGCCCGAACAGGCCAGCGAGGCTGCCGCCATCCTGCGGTCGGCGCTGCGCTCGCGGTTCGGTGCGCAGACCGACGGGCAGCCGGTGGCGGTGCTCTACGGCGGCAGCGTCGATGCCGGCAACGTCGCTGCGTACGCGGGCGCGGACGGTCTCGACGGGGCCCTTGTCGGTGGCGCCAGCCTGGACGCCGGCGCCTTCGTGCGCCTGGTACGGTCCGTGGCGTCGCTGTGAGCGGCGGTCCGCCGCGTCCGCTCGGCCTCGTCGTGCTCGACGGCTTCGGCTGGGCGCCCGACGGGCCCGCGAATGCCGTCTCGGTCGCCCGCATGCCTGCCTACCGTGCCCTCCTGTCGCGCTTCCCGCACACCCTTCTCGCCGCGTCCGGCGAAGCGGTGGGCCTGATGCCCGGCGATATGGGCAACTCCGAGGTCGGCCACCTCACCCTGGGCGCCGGCCGCATCGTCCGCCAGGGCCGTGCGCGGGTAGCGGCCGCCGCCGCGGACGCGAGCCTGTGGCAGACCGACGCCGTGCGCGCGCTCGCCGCCGAGCTGCGCGCCGGCCGCCCGGTGCACCTCATCGGCCTTTTGTCCCCCGGCGGTGTGCACAGCGACATGGCGACCTCGCTCGCCCTCGTCGACCACCTGCGCGAGGCGGGCGGCGAGGCGGGCCGGGGACGCCTGTACGTGCACGCGTTTCTCGACGGCCGCGACGTGCCGCCGCGCAGTGCCGGGCCCGACCTCGAGGCGCTCGAGCACCGTCTTCTCGGGTACGGCCGCGTGGCCAGCGTCACGGGGCGGTACTACGCCATGGACCGCGACCGCCGCTGGGACCGGATCGAGCGGGCCTACCGCGCGCTGTGCGGCCAGGCCGGGGCGGCTGCCCGCACGCCGGCCCAGGCCCTGGCCCAGGCCTACGCCCGCGACGAGGGCGACGAGTTCGTCCAGCCCACGCGCATCGTCGACGAGGCGGGCGCCGACGTCGGTCCCATCCGGGCCGGGCAGACGGTGTTCTTCTGGAACTTTCGCGCCGACCGTGCCCGCGAGCTGTCGCGCGCCCTCGCGGACGAAGGGTTCGACGCCTTCGACCGGGCCCAGGCGCCGGTCCGCCTGTCCACCATGACGGTCTACGACGACGCCTTTCCCCTGCCGGTCGCGCTTGGCCCGCTACGGGTCGTGGACACGGTGGGCGAGGCCCTGGCGACCGCCGGGCGCAGCCAGTTGCGCGCGGCCGAGACCGAGAAGTACGCGCATGTCACCTATTTCTTCGACGGCGGCGACGAGACCGAGCTTCCCGGCGAGCGGCGCGTCCTGGTGCCGTCGCCCAAGGTCGCGACCTATGACCTCGAGCCGGGCATGGCGGCACCCGCCCTCACCGACGCGGTCATCGAGGCGCTACGCGGCGACGGCGGCTTCGACGTGTTCGTGATGAACTACGCCAACCCGGACATGGTCGGCCACACGGGCGACCTCGAGGCCACGGTGCGCGCCCTCGAGACCCTCGACGCCTGCCTCGGCCGCCTGTCCGAGGCGGTCTGGGCGCTGGGCGGGGGATTTGTGCTCACGGCCGACCACGGCAACGCCGAGACGATGCGCGACCCGCAGACCGGACAGCCGCGCACCGCGCACACCGTGGCGCCGGTGCCGTGCGTCCTCGCCGTCCCCGGCCGGGAGGGGGCGCGGCTGCGCGAGGGCGGCGGCCTGTGCGACGTCGGCCCGACCGTGCTGGCGCTGGCCGGCGTGGCGGCGCCGAAGGCGATGGAGGGCGCGAGCCTTCTCGGGCCGAACACGCCCTGAACGGCGGCGGTCGCAGGGGACCGCCGCGGGCGATGACCAACCATTCGACGAGGGGGAGCCCGATGGCCACGTTGTGCCGCATCGAGGCGGTGCGGGCGCGCGAGATCCTCGATTCGCGCGGGAACCCGACGATCGAGGTCGAGGTGGAGGCGCAGGACGGTGTCGTCGGTCGCGCCGCGGTGCCTTCCGGCGCGTCCACGGGCACCCATGAGGCGATGGAGCTGCGCGACGGCGAGAAGGGCCGGTTCGGCGGCAAGGGCGTGCGCCACGCGGTCGAGCACGTGCGCGGCGAGGTCGCCGTCGCCGTGGTCGGGATGCGTGCCGACGACACGGCGGCGGTCGACGCCGCCCTCATCGCCCTCGACGGCACGCCGAACAAGGGCCGGCTGGGCGCGAACGCGCTCCTCGGCGTGTCGCTTGCCGCAGCGCGCGCCGCGGCCGCCTGGCACCGCCTGCCCCTGTACCGGTTCCTCGGCGGGTCGGCCGCGGACCTCATGCCCACGCCCCAGATGAACGTCATCAACGGCGGCGTCCACGCCGACTCGGGCCTCAAGGTTCAGGAGTGCATGATCGTCCCCCAGGGCGCGCCCTCGTTCGGCGAGGCGCTGCGCATGGGCGCCGAGGTCTACCATGCCCTGAAGACGACCCTGGCCGACGCCGGGCTGGCCGTGGCGGTGGGCGACGAGGGCGGGTTCGCCCCGCGCATCGGCTCGGAGGAACGCGCCCTGGAGGCCCTCGTGCGGGCGATCGAGCGGGCCGGCTACCGGCCGGGCGAGGACGTGGCGCTTGCGATCGACGCGGCCGCGACCGAGTTCCAGGTCGAGGGCGGCTACGAGATTGGCGGCTCGGTCAAGGACGCCGGCGCCCTCGTCGACCTGTACGGGGCGTGGCTCGACCGCTTCCCGATCGTCTCGATCGAGGATGGCCTGGCGGAGGAGGACTGGGTCGGCTGGCGCCACCTCACCGAGCGCCTGGGCGGCCGCGTGCAGCTCGTGGGCGACGACATCTTCGTCACCCAGCAGGCCCGCATCGAACGCGGCATCGCGCAGGGCGTAGGCAACGCCGTGCTTATCAAGGTGAACCAGGTGGGCACGCTGACGGAGACGATGCGCGCGGTCGAGACGGCCACGGCCGCCGGCTACGCGACGGTCGTCTCGCACCGGAGCGGCGAGACGGAGGATCCGTTCATCGCCGACCTGGCCGTGGCCCTCGGCACCGGGCAGATCAAGACCGGTGCCCCGGCGCGGTCGGAGCGGGTGGCCAAGTACAACCAGCTCCTGCGCATCGAGGAGGAGTTGGAGCGACCGCGATTCGCGGGCCGCCTTGGCAGGCCCGCCCGGGCGTGATACGCTTGACCGAGCGCGAGATTGGGTATGGGGAGGTTCCCCGGCGTGCTGCACACCCTGGTTCTGGTGGTGACGGGCCTTCTGGGCGTCGCCATTGTGGTATCGGTGCTCATGCAGTCGGGCAGGACCTACGGCCTGAGCGGTGCGGTCATCGGTGGGGCCGAGAGCATGTTCGGCCGCCGGCGCGGACTGGACGACGTCCTGGCCCGCGTGACCGCGATCCTCGGCACCCTGTTTCTCGTGTGCATGCTCCTTCTGGGCGCCAAGGTCGTCTAGGCCGGCGCCGATGGGCAAACGCCGCTTCGGGCGGCGTAAGGTGAAGCGCGGAGCGAACGCGCGGGTTGTCCGCGGGCGTGGGCGCGCGCGTGTGTGCCGCCGGGCGGCTTTCGCCTCCGCGCGACGGGGGGCTTCTATGTGACGGAGGGGGCGGACGGCGCCGCGCCGGCCGATGCCGCGCACTGGACGGGTCAGGCGCGACAGTCGGCGCCGGCGGCCGCGCCGCTGCGCCAGCGGATTCGCGACCACCTGCGCGCCGAGGGCGTGCGGACCGGGCGCGAGTCGGCGATCGCACGCGCGCTTGCGCTGGAACCGGACGAGCAGGAGGGCCTCGCCGCCCTGCTTGCGGACATGGTGGCAGAGGGCGAACTGATCGAAGAGGAGCGCGACGTCTACGCGGCGCCGGAGGCCCTGGGTCTCGTGGCCGGGCGCCTGCAGGGCAACCCGCGCGGGTTTGGCTTCGTCGTCCCCGACGTGGCGGACCTTCCTGACCTGTACATCGGCGCCGACGCGATCCGCGGCGCCATGCACGGCGACCGCGTCATGGCCCGGCAGACGGGCATGGGGCGCGATGGTGCCCACCCGGAAGGCGAGATCGAGCGCATCGTCCGGCGCGCCCACGAGCAGCTCGTGGGCAACCTCGAGGAGAGGCCTGACGGCCTCGTGTGCGTGCCGGACGAGCGGCGCATCCCGTACGACATCCGCATCGACCCCGAGCACGCGCTCGGGGCGACGCCGGGCGAGAAGGTCGTCGTCACGATCCGCGACTGGCCCGACGGCGAGAAGCCGGCCCGTGGCCAGCTTCTGGCCCGACTGGGCCGGGTAGGGGCGCCCGGCGTCGACATTCTCGCGATCATCCACAAGCACGAGCTGCCGCTCGCCTTTCCCGATGAGGTCACCGCGGCGGCCGAGGCGATCCCGGACCGGGTCACGGCCGAGGAGGTCGCGGGCCGCTGGGACCTGCGCGAGCTGCCCCTGGTCACGATCGACGCCGAGGAGTCGCGCGACCTCGACGACGCGGTGTCGCTCGAGGTCCGCGCCGACGGCTACCGGCTGGGCGTGCACATCGCGGACGTGAGCCATTACGTGCGCGAGGGCTCGACGCTCGACCGCGAGGCGCACGAGCGCGCGACGTCCGTGTACCTCGTCGACCGGGTCATCCCGATGCTGCCCGAGCGCCTGTCGAACGGGATCTGCTCGCTCAACCCGCGCGTCGACCGCCTCACCCTGTCGGTCTTCGTCGACTTCGACCGGGAGGGGCACCGGCGCAGTTTCGAGGTCGGTCGGTCGGTGATCCGCACGACCGAGCGGATGACGTACAAGGGCGTGAACAAGGTCCTGGACGGCGACGCCGAGGCGCGCGCCCGGTACGCGCCGCTCGTGCCGATGTTCGAGGCGATGCGCACCCTCATGGGCCATCTGCGCGACGCGCGCGAGCGCCGTGGCGCGATCGACTTCGACCTGACCGACGCCAAGGTGATCCTCGACGCCGAGGGCCATCCGGTGGAGATCGTCCGGCGCGAGCGCACGGTTGCCGACCAGATCATCGAGGAGTTCATGCTCGCGGCCAACGAGGCGGTGGCGGAACGGTTCTCGCTCAACCGGGTACCCTTCCTGTACAGGGTGCATGAGGAGCCGGACAAGGATCGCCTGGAGAGCCTGGCCCAGTTCCTCGGAGCGTTCGGCTACCGCCTGCCGCTCCACGCGCCGCCGTTTCACCCGCGCATGCTCCAGGCCGTCCTGGAGCGGGTGCAGGGACGCCCCGAGGAGCACCTCGTCTCGGCCGTCACCTTGCGCTCCTTGCGCCGCGCGCGTTACAGCGCCGAGGGCATGGGCCACTTCGGCCTCGCGGCCGTCTACTACACGCACTTCACGTCGCCGATCCGCCGCTATCCGGACCTGCAGATCCACCGGATCATCGGCGAGAGCCTGGACGGCGTGTTCGATGCCCGGCGGCGGGCGCACTACGAGGCCCTCCTGCCCGAGGTGGCCGACCACTCGACCCAGCGCGAGCGCCGCGCCGAGGAGGCCGAGCGGGACAGCGTCGACATGAAGAAGACCGAGTACATGGCAGCCCACGTGGGCGAGGAGTTCGCCGGCATGGTGTCCGGCGTGACCCCGTTCGGGCTGTTCGTGGAACTGGAGAACACCTGCGAGGGGTTGGTTCATGTGAGTTCGTTCCTGGACGACTACTATCAGTACCAGGAAAGCCAATACGCACTGGTCGGCGAGCGCACCGGGCGGATGTTCCGTCTGGCGGACCGGCTGCGCGTGCGGGTGATGCGCGTCGACCCCGCCCGCAACCAGGTCGAGCTGGCCCTGACCGACTTCGCCGAGGCGATCGCCCGGCGTCAGTCCGTCTCCGCCGGACCGCGCGGCGCGTCCCGGCCGTACTCGGGTCCGCCGCGCCCCCAGACGGGCGCGACGCCCCAGGGGAGGGGCCGATAGCCGTGGCCGACCGTCAGCAGCACAATCGCCGACCGGGACCGTCCCCGATGCCGCGCGCGACGTCCGCGTCCAAGGTGCCCGAGGAGGGCTCGCCGCGGCCGATGTGGCTGAAGCCGCCGCCGCGCTCGCGCCAGCCCAAGCTGACCTGGGACCAGATCATCGCGGGCGCCGCCGGTCGGCGTGGCGAGGAGGCTCCCGCGAGCGGCAACAGCGCGCCGGCGCCACGCCCGGCACAGACGCCCGCCGACGCGGCCACGGGCGAGGGCCAGGCACCGGGCGCCGGCCGACGCCGCCGGCGCCGGCGGGGACGGCGCGGCCACGGCGCCGGCGCGACCGGCACGTCGGATTCGTCTTCCGAGGCCCCGGCGCCCGAAGGTTCCGCGGCCAAGGCGGAACCGGCCGGCGCACACGCGTCGCGCGCGGAAGTGGCGGCGACCCTGGACGTGGGCGAGCGCCCCGCCGGTCGCCGTCGCAGGGGCAGGCGGGGGGGCCGCAGCACCGGCGCGCAGGCCGCCCCCGCGGAGACGGCGGAGGCCGAGTCGCCGCCCGCCCCGGTCGAGGCCGAGGCGCCGCCATCGGACGACGCCAAGCCCCGCCAGCGGGCACCGCGGGCCCGTACCCGCTCCCGCGCGCGGGTGGGCGCGACGACATCCCCGGTCGTGGCGCCGGACCCGGCCGGAGCGGAGGCGCCCGCCGCCCCGGCGGCCGAGCCGGCGCCTGCGCGCCGGCCCATGCGGCGGCGGGCGGGGGCCGGGCAGGCGTCGCAAACCCCGTCCGCGCCCGAGCCGGTGCCCGGCCCACGCCACCGCATCGTGCCGCTCCTCCACCACGTCGCCGAGCCGCTGCGCCACGAGCGGGCGGCGGATGCCCCCCATCACGCCCGTCACCTGCGCGGACCGCGGGTTCCCGGGGCGGGCGAACCCTTGCCGCCGGGAAAGGTGCGGGTCATCTACCGCGACGGCCGGGAACTGACGCCGTGCGACCGCAAGAAGGCGGAGCAGGAGGTGGCCCTCGGTCGGGCCAAGTGGATCGGCGAGCGCACCATCCGCCTGCGCTACGACCCGTTCCGGGCCCGCCGCACGCGGCGGCGGATCCTCGAGCGCGACCAGGGCGTGTGCGCGTACTGCGGCGCCCCCGGCGATACGATCGACCACCTGACGCCCTGGTCGCTGGGCGGGCGCACGACCATGGACAACTGCGTCACGAGCTGCGCGGAGTGCAACTTCCGGCGTGGCAATCGGCCGGTTCTCGACTTTGTCGCGGCCGAGGGGATCGCGATGCGCGCGATGCGCAACCCTGTGCTCCTCGACTACGTGCGCGCGGCGCACGCCGTCCGCGAGGACGAGCGCGCGAAGAGCTCCTGACCCCCGCACCGCAGCAGGGAGGGGACGAATGACCGCGGCATCCGGTGTGCTCGTCCTCACGGCGACCTACGGCGATGGCCACCTGCGCGCCGCGCAGGCCTTGGCGGCGGCGATCGGACGCCTCGACCCGGATCGGCCGGTACGTGTTGTCGATTTCTTCGAGCACGTAAGCCCGACGGTCAACCGTATCGCCCGACGCGCCTACGTGGGCAGCGTCCGCCGCGTACCGTCCCTGTATGGCCGCTGGTACAACGCCACCCGGGCGATTCCCGAGACGTCCCTCGTTCAGCGGCGCCTCGACCATTACCGGGTCGGCGGGTTGCGCCGCCTGGTGGACGAGGTGCGACCGAGCGCGGTCGTCTCCACCTTTCCGATCCCGGCCGGGGTGCTGTCGACCCTGCGGCGCGAACATGGCGTCGCCGTCCCCTCGGTCGTCGCCGTCACCGACTTCACCGTCCACAGCCAGTGGCTTCATACGGGCGTCGACCTGTACCTCATCGGCCACGAGGAGCTGCGCGACGGACTGTTGCGTCGCGGCGTGTCGACGGACCGGATCGCCGTCACGGGCATCCCGATCGACCCGCGGTTCAGCGAGCACGGGCCCACCCGCGAGCCCGGCCCGCCGTGGCAGGTCCTGGTCATGGGCGGTGCCTACGGCATGCTGCCCGGCACCCTGCGCCTGGTCGAGGGTCTCCTGTCGGTGGCGGACGTGCGCGTCGTCCTGGTCGCTGGCCGCGACATCCGCCTGCGCCAGCAGGGCGACCAGCTCGCCGCCGCGGCCGAGGGCAGGCTGGTCGTCACGGGCTACACGACCGAGATCCCGCAGCTCATGGCGGCGTCCCACCTGCTCGTCACCAAGGCGGGCGGCCTGACCGTGGCCGAGGCCCTGGCGATGCGCCTGCAGCTGCTCATCTACCGGCCGCTCCCGGGGCAGGAGCAGGCCAACGTCGACTTCCTCATCCGCCACCGCGCCGCCCATGTCTTCCACGACGCCGAATCGCTCGTCGACGAGGTGCGGGCGCTCCTTGCCCAGGGGACCGGCACGCTGGCTGCCGGGCAGGAGCACGCGGGCCTGCTCGGCCGGCCGCGCAGCGCCCTCGACGGCGCCGCGCTGGTCCTCGCCCGCGCCGCCGAGCACGAGCGCGCGGAGGCCGACTCGGGCGTCCTGGCGTGAGCGTCTGGGAGGTCGCCGCCCTCGCCGGGCTGGCCCTGGTCGCGTACGCGGTAGCGTACTGGCTCGGCCCCGACCTCGCCGGACGCGTGCGTCCGGCGACGCTGCGGCGCGGCATCGGCGGGACAGGCGCGGTCGCCCTGACCTTCGACGACGGCCCCGGCCCGGACACGTCGGCGTTCCTCGACGCCCTGGCCGCCGCCGGCGCCCGGGTGACATTCTTCGTCATCTGGGAGCGCGCCCGGTCCCGTCCGGACCTCATCGCCCGGATGCTCGCAGAGGGTCACGACGTCGCCCTGCACGGGCGGCGCCATGTCCACGCCGCCACCTATCTGGCCGCGCCCTGGCGGGCATCGCGCGACCTCGCCGCGGCCTGGGCGGGCGTGTGCGAGATGACGGGCGGCCGCGCCCTGCGCCTGTTCCGGCCTCCCTGGGGCGCGCGCAACGCCGGCCAGGCCGGCGCCTGCCGGCGGCTTGGGCTGCGCGTCGCGCTGTGGAGCCTGGACGGTAGGGACTACGGGTCCGACATGACGGCCGAAGGCATCGCCGACCGGGTCGGCACGCTCGCCCGCGACGGCGACATCGTCGACCTGCACGACGCGGGCGGTGCCCCCGGCGCCCCCGCGCGCACGCTCGCCGCGCTTCCCGACATGATCGCGCGCCTGCGGGCGGCGGGCCTGGAGCCCGTGCCGCTGTCCGTGCTCCTCGCCCGGGGCGAGGAGCCGGTCACCCTGGGCCTTCGCCTGTGGGAGGTCTGGGAGGGACTGTTCGCCCGTGTCGACCATGCGGTGCCGATCGGCCACGAGGGCATGATCGCGATCGCCGTGCGCGACTACCGGGGGCCGGCGCTCGAGGCCCCGGACGGTCGGCGGTTCGCGGCGGGCACGCGGGCGGGGGAGATCCACCTGGGCAACTACGCCGTGTCGCGCCTGGCGGGCGGTGTGCGCGAGACGATCCGCCTGCGCAGGATGCTCAACGCCGCGATCGACGACCTGGCCGTGGCAGTGGCGGCGGGCGCGTTTCCCGGCGTCGAACTGTTCTTCGGCACCACCCTCCTGGGGCGGGCGGCGGCCCAGGTCGGCCTGCACGCGAAGCCGGTCACGCCGACCCTGGGCGTGCGGGTGAACACCGCGTACATGCGCCTGCTCATGCGCATCTACCACCCGCAGGCGCGCGAGCGCATGCGCCGGAGCCCGGACAGCCTGGCCCCGATGCTGTGCTGGGTGACCCGGGCGGAACTGGTCCAGCGCCACGCGCAACGCCTCGCCCAGGCCGCCTCGCGGGGGCCCACGGCCGGGCCCTGACGCGGCCGACGGCGACCGTGAGGGCCGGGCATTGCGCCCGGCCCTTCCACTTGCGGATAGGGATTCCGTCGCAGGGGGAGGCTGGGAGTGCGGGGAGTTCCTGGGGGTTGCCAGTGGCCGTCGCGGCGCCGGCTGGACGTGACGTACGGAAGGAAACGCGCACGTCGACCCGAATCATGTGATACCCTAGCGGCCCCCGGCGCAAGGCGACCCCGCAAGCAGCGAAGGCGGATGGGAGTGAGCGCGATGGTGGAGGCCAACTTTCCGCTCGTTCCGCTCAACGCGGTGCTGTTTCCGGGTGGAACGCTCTCGTTGCACATCTTTGAGAAGCGCTACCGCCAGCTTGTCGCCGCCTGCCTGGACCGGGACATGCCGTTCGGCGTTGTCCTGATCCGGGAAGGACGCGAGGTGGCCGGACCGTGCGTGCCGTACAGCATGGGCACGAGTGCCCGAATCACGGACAGCACGGCGTTGCCGGACGGACGCATGAACATCGCGGCCGTCGGCGTGCGCCGGTTCCAGATCGTCGACTACGGCGAGGGTGGCGTCTACCCGATGGCGCTGGTCGAGTACGTCGACGAGGCGGTGGGCGAGGTCGGCCAGGTGGCCGAGGCGGCGCGCGACGCGTCCGAGCGCTACAGCTCCTACCTCAGCCTGGCGCGGTCCTCCGGCCGCAGCAGCGTGCCCACGGCCGCCGCCCTGCCGGAGAACCCTGTCCACCTCTCGTACGCGATCGCCCGCGGCATCTCGGCCGACCTGCGCACGCGCCAGGATCTGCTCGAGTGCACGTCGGCGGCGGAACGCCTGCGGCGCGAGGTCGAGATCCTGGCCGGGGCCGAGCGTCGCCTGCGCGAGCGCCTCGGTGACGGGGAGGCGACCGGCGGTTAGCGCCGGCGCCGTCCCGGGGCCCGGCCCGCGTCCGCGGGCCGGGCCTTCGTCCGCCGCCGACGGGGGGCGGCGTGTCGCGCTCGTGACGGGGGGCGTTCATGGCCTGGGCGCCGCGGTGTGCCGGGCGCTCGCCGCCGACGGCCTGGATGTGGCCGTGAACTACCGCCACAGCGCAGGCGCCGCCGAGGCCCTGTGCGCCGAGCTCGGACGGCTGGGAGGGCGTGCGATCGCGCTGGCGGGCGACGTGTCCGACCCGCACGCCGCCGCCGCCCTGGTCGCCCAGACCGAGGACAGGCTCGGCCGCCTCGACGTCCTCGTCTGCGCCGCCGGGCCGTTTCGTGCGCAGCGGGTGCGCGTCGCCGAGGCGGACGTCGAGGCGGCCGCCTGGCAGGCGCTTTCGCCCGGCAACGTGGCCGGCGCGATCGCCTGCGTGGCGGCGGCGCTACCGGGCATGCGCGAGCGCCGGCACGGCCGGGTGGTGACCTTCGGCATGGACCGGGTCGGCGAGGCCGCCCCGTGGCCGGGCCGGGCGGCCTACGCGGCGGCCAAGGCGGCGCTGTGGTCGTACACCCAGAGCGTCGCCCGCGAGGAGGCCTGCCACGGCGTGACGGCCAACATGGTGGCGCCGGGCAACATCGTCGACCCGTTCAAGGAGGGCACGATCGCGCAGGCGCGGGCGCATGCAGACCATCCGGCCGCCGCCCCGATCGGCCGGCCGGGCAGCGGCGAGGACGTCGCCCGCGTGGTCCGGTTCCTCGCCGCCCTGGATAGCGACTTCGTCACCGGTAGCGTGATCTACCTGACCGGCGCCGAGGCGGTCGTCGACCGGCCCTGGTCTTAGGCCCCAAGGGAGGCGGCGGGATGGGCACACGGCAGGCCCAGCGGGCGGTGCGGGCGTGGCTGCGGGCGATCGGCGAGGACCCCGACCGGCCGGGCCTGGCGCAGACGCCGGCCCTGGTCGCGGCGGCGATCCCGGAGCTGTTCGACGGCGTCGGCCGCGATCCGGCCGAGGCGCTGCGGCCGATCGACGGCGGCGCCGACGTCGAGGTGGCGATCGGCCCGATCGCGTTCACCTCCTGGTGCGAACATCACCTGTTGCCGTTCGTCGGGCACGCACAGGTGCGCTACCTGCCGCGCGACCGGCGCGTGGCGGGGCTCGGCGACGTGGCCCGGGCCGTCGCGCTGGCGGCCCGTCGGCTCACGTTGCAGGAGCGGATGACCGAGGACCTGGCCGACGCCATCGACCGCGCCCTCGCACCGGCGTGGCTGGAGGTGGCGGTCGAGGCGACCCACCTGTGCCTCGTCGCGCGCGGCGCGCGCGCGACCGGCGCCGAGGTGCACACGGTCGCCCGGCGGCCCGCCCCTCCCCGGGCCTGAGTGCTGGAAGGTGCCGGCAGTCGCGTGGCGAACGTCCGTTCGTCGGATGCCGGGAGGTGTGCACGTGGAGGTCGGTCCGTTCCAGGCGGCGGTTGCCACCCTGCTCGAAGAGGTTCTCATCGGCCCGCCGGACCCGCGCGGCACATGGCTCGTGAGCAACGAGGCCGATAGCGGCGTGCTCGGCACCTTGCGCCGGGTGGACGCGGCGACGGCCATGCGGACCGGTGCCGCCGGCACCAGCGCCGCCCAGCACGCGGCGCACCTGCGCTTTGCCCTGTCGCTGGCCAACCGCGCCTTGCGCGGCGAGAACCCGTACCCGACCGCAGACTGGAAGTCCAGCTGGCGCCTGTCCGGCACGGGCGAGGCGGCCTGGCGCGAGGTTCTGGCGGGCCTCGAGGACGAGGTCGCCCGCCTGCGCGAGGCGGTGGCCGGGCCCATCTCGGTCGAAGGCGCGGACGAGACGATGGGCGGCGTCGCCCTCGTCGGACACTGCGCCTACCACCTGGGCGCGATCCGCCAGCTGGTCGGGGGCACGGCCCCCGACGCCTGAGCCCGTGCGGGCCCGGGGGCGCTAGAGGAGCAGCCGCTCGAGGGCGGCGACGGCCCCGCCGTCGGTTGTGGCCCGCTCGCGCAGATGGGCCGTGAGCTCGTCGAGGAAGCCCTCGAGCGAGATCTGGCTGGTCCGGATCGCCACGCCCCGGACCAGCTGCGCGCGCTCGACGTTGCCGGTGGGGTGGGCGACGTCGAGCTTGTACCGTACCTCGCCGAGGGTGACGGTCACGGACGCCACGGGCGGGCCGAACAGGCCGCCGCGTTGCGCCTGGGCCTGACCGGGCAGGGCGTCCACGAGCTTGGACGCGAGCGTGCGCACGTAGGTGCCCAGATCTTCGGTCGTCCGGCGCAGCCGGGCGGCCGCGTCGTCCCAGTCGCCGGCCACGTGCGATCGCCTCCGTTTCGCAACCCGAAGGTAGCGGGGCGCGGGGCCGCGGTCAACCTGCGTCCCACGCGCGCGCGCAGGGTTCGCACGGTGCGCCAGATACGTGAACGTGCACAATCGCTCGTTCGCCGGTCTCGCATGTCGGAGGGACCCCGCGACGACGATGGCCTGTGGACGACGCCGACATCGTGAGTCATCGAGGACCTGATGGTGAATGGCATGGTGGGGAGCTGCCGTCTGGCGCGTGCGATTTCGGCCGCGGGCTGGGGGGAGTCGCGCACGATGCTGGCGTCCGGCTGGCGTCCCAAAGGGGCGTGGTACGGCTGGCGCATCGCCGTAGCGGACACGCTCTACCGGTTGAGCAAGACGTGTCCGGGTGTGGCGTCGTGAAGGCCGAACTGGCCCTGTCTGAGCGGGCATTCCGGTGCGAGGCGTGTGGCCTTGTCATCGCTCGCGACCGCAACGCCGCGAAGAACCTGGAGCACCCGGCCAAGGCGGCGTGCGCCGTTCGTCGCTCCCCTCGTGAGACTCCCGCGTGGGAGCAGACGCCAAGGAAGCGAGAACGGAGTATGGAAACAAAAGCCCTTGCTTCCCGGAACGGGTAGACTCGACGTACGAAGCGGAGGGACGACCGGTGAAGTACGCGCAGTCGGTGGTGGACCTGATCGGCGGTACGCCGCTCGTCCGCCTGGGGCGGGTCGCGACGCCCGGTCGGGGGGCCGTCTGGGTGAAGCACGAGGCGTCCAACCCGGGCGGCAGCGTCAAGGACCGGGCCGCGCTGTGGATGGTGCGGGCGGCCGAGGAGGCGGGTCGGCTGCGCCCAGGCGGGATCATCGTCGAGCCCACGTCCGGAAACACCGGCATCGGCATCGCCCTCGTCGCGGCGCTACGCGGGTACCAGGCCGTGATCTGCCTGCCCGCGACGGCCTCGAGCGAGCGCACGGCCCTCTTGCGGGCGTACGGCGCGCGCGTCGAGCTGTCGCCGCCGGACGACGGCATGCAGGGCGCGATCGCCATGGCCGAGACGATCCTTGCCCGGACGCCGGGTGCCGTCATGCTGCAGCAGTTCGAGAACGAGGCCAACCCCCGTGCCCACGTCGAGTCGACCGGCCCGGAGATCGTCGAGGCGCTGGGCGACGACGCCGCAAGGCTGCGCGCGTTCGTCGCCACGGCCGGCACCGGCGGCACCCTGACCGGCACCGGCCGCTATCTCAAGGCGCATGTGCCCGGCATCCGGATCGTCGCGGTCGAACCGTCCTCGTCGCCCGTGCTGTCCGGCGGCGCGGCGGGACGCCACCGGATCCCCGGCATGGGTCCCGGGTTCATTCCGGCGATCCTCGACCGGACCGTGATCGACGCCATCGAGACGATCACGGACGACGCGGCGATCGAGATGGCACGCCGGCTGATGACCCAGGAGGGGCTCCTCGCCGGGCCGTCGTCGGGGGCCGCCGTGTCCGCGGCGGTGCGTGTGGCCGAGCGGCTCGACGCGGGCGAGTGCGTCGTCACCCTGCTGCCCGACACCGGCGAGCGCTACGTGTCGACCGAGGCGTTCGATCCGGTGCGGCCGGGCGGCGGCTAGGGCGCGAAGCGGGGGAGGCTACCGGTATGCAGGCCGCCGTCCGATCCGTGCGCCTTCTCCTCGCCCTGCGGCGCGAGGTGCTCCCGGCCGTCGACCGGGAGCTGGCCGCCTGGCGTCGGGAGGCGGAGGCGATCGACGACCCGGCCGTGCGGGACGTCGCGCTCGACAGCCTCGACGCCAAGCGGTTTCACTGCGAAGGCGGCAGCGCCCTGGCCCTGTGCGCGCCGGCCGGCGCCGCGCGCGCCCGGGTGGTGCGGGCGATCGTCGCCGTCCAGACCCTGAGCGACTTTCTCGACTCCCTCACCGACCGCCGCCCGGACGGTACCGCCTGGGCGCAGGGGGACGTGACCGCCGCCCACGCGCCGTTCGTCGCTGCCGTGACCGGTCGCACCCTGTCCGTTCGGCCCGGCGACGCGGCCCTGGCCTATGCCACGACCCTGGCCGAGGTCGCCGCGCGCGAGCTCGGGGCCCTGCCCGGCATGGCGCGGGCCCGACCCCGCCTGCACGCGATGGCCCTGCGCTACGTCGCCATGCAGGCGATGAAGCACGGCCCGGCGCAGGCCCGCGAACGCGACCTGCGGGACTGGCACGCGCGGGCCGCCCGCGCCGGTGGCTACGCCCGGCGCATGGCCTGGCCTGCGCACGGGGCGGCGGCCGGCTCGACGCTGGCCATGTTCCGGCTCTACGCCTGGGCGGCCGAACCGGCCGACGCGGCCGCGCACGTCGAGCGGCGGTACGCGCCCTGGACGTGCGCGCTACACATCGTGCTCGATGCCGTGATCGACCAGGCCGAGGACCGGGCGTCGGGCGATCTCAACTGGGCGGCCGCGCTCGCCCCGGCGGGGGACGCGCGGGGCGTGGCCGCGGCCGTCGCGTCCCTCGCCGGCGAGGCACGCCGCGCCCTGCGCGGTGACGCGCTGGCGGCGCTGCTCGTGCCCGGCCTGTTCGCAACCTACCTGGTGGACGCCAAGGCCCGAGACCTCGACCTGTCGCTCCGGGCCGCCCTGTGGCGGGCTGGAGGACCCGTGGCGTGGGCGCTCGGCGCGTGGCTGTGGCTGTTGCGACGCGGGGGACGCGTCGGCCCCCGGACACCGCAGCGCGCGACCGGCGTGCCAGGACCCCGGCCGGAGCCCGGTGCGCCGGACGCCGATCGACGGGGCGGGGGAGGCGGCGCTCCCCAGCCTGCGCCCGTGCGCCCATGACGGGACGTGCACGCCGAGGGAACCAGAATGGGAGGTTCGTTCGATGATCCTGCGCAGGGTCGACTGCGTGACGGTGCCCGTCCCCGACCTCGAGTCCGGTCTTGCCTTCTATCGCGACCGGCTGGGACACGGGCTTACCTGGCGCAACGCGAGGCTGGGCCAGGCCGGTCTGGCCGTGGCGGGCGCCGACACCGAGATCGTGCTGTCCACGGATGCCCCCTACGCGCCCGCCTGGCAGGTAGACAGCGCGGATGCGACGGCGGACCTGTTCGCCCACAGCGGCGGCCGCGTCATCGAAGCGCCCCGCGACATCCCGGTCGGTCGCCTGGCGATCGTCGAGGACCCGTTCGGCAACGTCCTCGTGCTGCTCGACCTGACAAAGGGCCGGTACCGGACGGACGCGGCCGGGGATGTCACCGGCGTCGAGGCACCGCCGGGCTGACGGTCCTGCGGTTGCACACGCACCGGGGTGCCGCCGGGCTTACGGCACCACCGCGCCTTCGCCCGTCGCCACGGCGGTCATCCGCGTCGGCGCGGGTGGTCTGCTGACGAGCGCGATCACGGCCGAGACGAGGGGGAAGAGCAGGGAGACGACGAGGATCTGGTGGTAGCCGCCGAACAGCTGGAACGCCCAGCCGAACAGGGCAGGTCCCACGGCGGTGCCAAGGACCATGAACGTGGCGGTCATGCCACGGATGCCGCCCAGGTGTCGGCGCCCGAAAAACGCGGGCCAGATGAACGAGAAGGCTACGTTCAGCATGCCGGAGGCGAGCCCCCAGACGATGGCGAACGCGAACGCCTCGGCCGTCGTGCGTACGAACAGGAGCATGAGCAGTTCGACCGCCATCAGGACAAACCCGGCGGCCACTACCCCCTGGGGACGGAAGCGGTCGAGGAGATAGCCGCTCAGCATCGTGCCGGCGAACGAGACGAGGGCGAAGACGCTGAGGATGTCGGCCGAGGCGGCGGGCGGGACGCCGTCGGTGCCGAGGATCGAGAACATCTGGATCGTGATCGCCGTGTGGAGCATGGCGGGCACCACGACGCAGAACAGCAATAGCCAGAACACCGTGGTGCGCATCGCATCGCGCACAGTGAACGAGCCTGCGTCCTCGTCCCCGTAGGCGGGTCGGGGGCGGTCACCGAAAGCGCCCGGCACCGCCGCCGCGGCCCCGTCGGGGAGCAGCCCCACCTCCTCGGGCCGGTCGCGCACCACGAACGCGGCCACCGGCAGGAGAACGACGAGGATCACGGCGGCCCAGAACCGCCACGCCCACGGCGAGCCCCAGGTGGCGATAAGCCACGTGTTGACGAGGGGAATGGCGGCAGCCCCGACCAGGCTGCCCACCGACATCAGGCTCAGGGCGATGCCGCGCCGGCGCACGAACCACTGGGGCACGAGGGCGTTGGGCACGAGCGTGACCGACCCCTGGCCGAGAAAGCGGGCCAGGAAGAAGCCGAAGAACAGCGTCACCGGTCCCTGCACGAAGCTGTTGGCGACGCACGCGAGCGCAAACAGGACCGTGATGACGGCGAACGATCGTCGGTACCCGATGCGGTCGACCTGACGCCCGACCAGGAAGAGCAGGCTCCCCGACAGCATCGTCGCGCCCGAGAACAGCGTGCTGACGGTGGCGCGGTCCAGGTGGAACTGGCGGATGTAGACGTTGATGAACTCCGCGATGGAGTACGACTGCCCAGGGCCGGACAGGCACAGGCCGAGCCCGGCCGCGAGCACGATGTACCAACCGTAGAAGACCCTCGGTGAGGCGGTCGAAGCGTCCGGCCCGACCGGCGACGATGGGGAGGACAACCGTGGCGCCCCGCCTTTCGCTACTCTGGGCGCCGTGCCGGGGTGCGCGCCGGGGCATGGGAGGGCCCCGCGCTCTGCTCCCCTTGCCCGGGCACCCGCGAGCCGGAGCGGGACATCGTCGGCGCGAACCGCGCCTTCTCCCCCCGGTATGTTACGGCCACGTTACGGCCCGCCGGTCCAGGCGTCAACACCGTCCGGGCGCCCGGACGTTCGGCCGGGGCGGCGTGGCCTCGGGTGGAGGGCGTCGCCGTCCGTCCGTGCGCATGCCGGTGGGCGCCTTTGCCCACGCTGAGGGCGGGGTGGTTGCGACGGATCCGGCGACCATTCGCCGTCAGGTCCTGCGCGCGCGCCGGGCGATGGCCCGTCTCGACCCGAGCCTCGAACCGCGCGCGCTTCTCGCCGCCCGAGCGAAGGGCGACCTCAAGCACCTGCGCGTCGCCCGCCCAGGCGGCGGCGTCGCGCACCTCGTGTACGACCCGGTCATGGTGGACGCGGCCAGGCTGGAGGCCGAGGTGATCGGGCCCGTCCGCCTGTCCGGGGGTCCGATCGCCCGTGTCGTGCCGCGTGCCGAGCGCGTCACGAGCCGCGACGACGCACAGCGCCAGCTGCTCCGGGGCGCATGTGTGGTCATTGCCGGCGGCCGCGCGTATGCGGTCGCCGTCGAGAGCGGCAGCCGACGCCAGGTCAGCGAGCCGAGCACGGAGCGGGCGGTGTTCGGACCCAAGGACGCCCTCGTCGAGGCGCTCGACGACAACCTGGGGCTCATCCGTCGCCACCTTCGCGACCCGCGCCTGCAGGCGGAGTTCGTGACCGTCGGCACCGACGCGGCGACGCGGGTCGCGGTCCTCTACGTCGACGGCGTCGCCGATCCGGCGATGGTCGACCGGGCGGTCGGCCGGCTGTCTACCTATACCCCGCGTCGCCTGGGGGTCGTCGGCCAGCTGGTGCCCGCCCTCCTGGGCAGCATCTGGACGAACCTCCTGCCGATCGAGTTCACCGAGCGTCCCTACCGGGTGGCCGACTACCTGTTCCGCGGCCGCCTGGCGATCCTCGCCGACGGATCGCCACTGGCCGTCGTCCTGCCGGTGTATGTGGGCGAGCTGTTCATGGACGAGGAGGAGTACCTCCAGGCCACGTTCACGCGCTGGTTCGTGCGCGGCCTGCGGGTGTTCTCGTTCTTCCTGGCCCTCATGGGTCCCGGCCTGTACCTGGCCGTCTTGACCGTGAACACGACCATCCTGCCCGGTCTGCTTGCGGTCGTCGTCGCCACGACGCGCCAGTCGCTGCCCTTTCCCATCGCGATCGAGACGTTCCTCATGCTCGTCATGCTGGATGTCATGATCGAGGCCACCGTGAGCATGAAGGGCGTTCTCGGCCCGGCGCTATCCATCGTGGGCAGCCTGATCGTCGGCCAGGCGGCCGTGCGCGCCAACCTCGCCAGCAACCTGGGTGTGATCCTTGCCGCCGTCACCGCCCTGGCGACGTTTGCGACGCCGCGCTACCACCTCACCTACGCGGCGCGCGTGCTCAAGTACCCCGTGATGCTGGTCTCCGCCATGTTCGGCCTGGTCGGCTGGACGCTGGCGGGGATCTGGCTCTTGGCGTATCTCACCGCGTCGCGCGCCCTCGGCAGCCCGATGCTGCAACCTCTCGCGCCGCTCGCACCCGGGCGCGTACAGAGCGAGTCGACGTCCGCGCCGCTCGGCGCGGCGCCGCCGCGCCTGGGCCGCCCGACCCGGGTGGGCCAGCCATGATCGCCGGCCGTCCGGCCCTGCGACCGTGGTCGGTGGGCGCGGTGGCGTTCCTGGTCACGGTGTGCATGAGCCCGCTCGTCCTCATCGAACCGATCACCCGCGCGGTGGGCACGAGCGTCTCGCTCTGGTACGTAGCCTCGATCGCGTCGGCGCTCGTCGGCGTGGAGCTGAACGCGCGCCTGGTGCAGCGCGACCTTGCGCCCTGGGCCGAATGGGTGCGCACCCGCATGGCCCCCTGGCGCGCGGCGTTCTTCCTCATGGGCGCCGCCTTCATGCTGACCGTGTGGCTGAACGTCCTGGCCGCCACCGAGCTACCCACGACGCCGCGTGCCGTCATCTCCGGGCTGGTCATGCTCGTGGTGACGTATGTCGCCCGCCTCGGCCTCGAGGCCACGGTGAACGTCGTCGGCCTGCTCGCGCTCCTCGTCGCGCCGACCCTCGTCGTGTCGTATCTCGGCATCGTGCCGGTCATGCGGCCCACCAACCTCCTGCCGCTGGCGCCCCTGTACGTCCCGTGGCTGTGGCCGCTCGTCCTGTTCATGTGTCGCGGCTTCGACATCCTGCCCGTGGTGGGCCCGCACGTCCGCGGCCCCCTTCGCAGGGCCGCGTTCGTGGGCGTGGGGAGCGGTGCCTTCCTGCTCGTCCTGACCATGATCGCACCGGTGCTGGTGTTCGGTGCCAAGGTGACGGCCGAGATCGCCTACCCCTACATCCGCACCGTGGGCACCGTCACGAGCCTCTACCTGCCGTTCCAGCGGGTGCAGTTCGTCACGTTCATCACGTGGCAGATGATCAGCTTCGGCATCGTCGCGATGTACTCGATCTGCGGCCTTGCGTCGCTCGGCGTGCCGGTCCACCCGCTCACGCCGTGGCGGGCGCTTCTGCCCTGGATGGCGGCTGTCTTTGCCATGGCCCTGTACGTCCTCTCCCCGGACGCGAGCAACGTGCTGAAGACGCTGTGGTCGGCGTACGGACTTGTCCTGTACTACCTGGTTCCCATGGTGGTCCTGGCGTTCGGCAGGGCCTCCCGGTCCAGGGCGCCGGCGGTGGCATGAAGGCGCCGCGCGCCCTCGCCGCGGCCGCGCTCGCGCTCGCCGTGGCGATAGGGGCGGCCGGGTGCTGGGACGTTCACGACGTCAACGACCTGACGCCGGTTCTCGCCCTCGGCTTCGACCGCTCCCAGGGTGTGTGGACCATGTCGGCGGAAGATGCGGTGGTCAGTTCGGGTGGCGGCTCGGGAGCGTTCCAGGGCGCGCTGCACGTCGGACACGGCGCCACGATGTCGGCCGCGATCGACGACCTTCGGTCGCACGTTGCCAGGCGCCTGTACGTCGGATCCGCGCGCATCGTCGTGGTCGGGCAGGGCGCGCTCGAGAGCGATCTGCCCTTGATCGTGCGCCGCCTGACCCAGGCCCAGGAGGTCGACGAGACCGCGTTCGTGCTGGGCTCGACATCGACGGCCGAGGCCCTGCTGGCCAGCAAGGACGGGGCGTTCGGGACGACTTCGGTGCGCCTCCTGAAGGAGTTCGAGTCCCCCGACATGGCCGGGCACAGCCACGTCGTCACCCGGCTATGGCAGCTGCAGCGCGACCTGTTCGGGCCGGAGCAGGCCCGCTTCGCCGCCGTCCCCATGTTCAAGCCGCCCGACTCGGCCGGCGCCTCCGAGGTCGGCGTGGACGTCGTCGGACCCGACGGGCGCCTGGTGCTGGCGCTCGACCGCGACCAGTCCGCCGGCCTGAACTGGATCGAGGGGGGACAGGGCAGGGAGGTCCTCTACCTGCCCGACGGCAACCGGGTCGAGGTGGACGCGGTCCACACCGGCGCGCAGTTCACGGACGTCCGACACCTGACCCTGCGTGTGCGGGTCCGGGCGACGGCCTATTACGTCCATGGCCCGGCCCTGGTTCCGTCGCCCGTGCGATCGCACCTGGCGCAACTTGCCGCCGGTGTCCTGCTCGCGCGCACGCTCGATGTCCTCGGCCGGATCAAGGCCAAGGGCGTGGACCCGGCGGGCTGGTCCCAGATGGCCGCGCGGCAGGGGATGACCGGCTTCGACCCGCGCAGGCTCGACGTGGCGGTCATGGTCCACGTCACCGTCCAGCCGCACTTCTCGCCCTCGCTGTAGCGCGCGGAGATGGCCGGGCCTACCGGCGCCCGGGCGGTTGCCTCCGGCGCCGGCGGGTCCTATACTTACGTCGCCTAGGGGAGCTTCTGCTGAGAGTGCGCCGATCTGCGGCGCAGACCCTTACCCCCTGATCTGGGTAATGCCAGCGTAGGGAAGGCACGCCGCCGTATGCGGCAGTCCTTTGCCTACCGCCCCTCCCCGGGCGGGAGGTTTTTCTATGGATGCGACGGCCGCGCCCGCGCCGGCCGCGCTCGCTCTCGACCGGGTGACCAAGCGCTTCGGCGGGCCGGGTGACCCCCGTCCGGTGCTGGACGGGCTCAGCCTGACCGTGTCCGCCGGGGCGTTCTGCGCCATCGTCGGACCGTCCGGGGCGGGCAAGACCACGATCCTCGACCTGTTGGCCGGGCTTACCCGCCCGGATGGCGGCGAGGTCCGCGTGCTCGGCCGGAACGGGGCAGGCCTTCTCGGTGCGGCCGGCTACATGCCGCAGCGCGACGCCCTCCTGCCCTGGCGCCGGGTTGTCGACAACGTCGCCCTTCCCCTGCGCGTGGCCGGCGTGCCGGCGGCGAAGGCGCGCGAGCGCGCGCTCACGCTCCTGCGGCGGTTCGACCTCGACGCGTACGCCCTTGCGCGCCCTGCCGCCCTGTCGGGCGGGATGCGCCAGCGCGTCGCGTTCTTGCGCACCGTCCTGTCCGGGCGCGGCGCGCTCCTCCTGGACGAGCCGTTCGGGGCGCTCGACGCGCTCACCCGCGCCGACCTCCAGGACTGGCTCCAGGACGCCGCGGCGCAGGCCGGACAGACGGTTCTCCTGGTCACGCACGACGTGGACGAGGCCCTGTACCTGGCCGATCGGGTGGTGGTACTGGCCGGGCGGCCGGGCCGCGTCGTCCTCGATCTGCCCGTGCCGCTCGCCCGGCCACGTCGGCGCGAGATCACCCTGTCGCCGCCGTTCACCGCCCTCAAGGGTCGGGTGTACGCCGCCCTTGGCGTCGGCGCCGGCCCGCACCGGCTGCGCCTGGAGGGCCCGGCCGGTGCGTAGGGAGCGGGCGGCGGCGTGGCTGGCCGTGCCGATGTTCGCGGCCACCGTGGCCGTGTGGCAGATCGGCGTCGCCCTGGGGCATGTGCCGGCCTGGCTCCTCCCGGCTCCGGCCGGGGTGGCCGCCACCCTGTGGCAGGCCCGCGCCGTCCTGTGGCCCAACGCCGCCACCACGCTGGTCGAGACCCTGCTCGGCTTTGGCCTTGCCGTGGCGCTCGGCATCGTCCTCGCCGTCGCCATCCACCTGTCGCCGCTCCTCCGGCGCATCGCCGTGCCCTGGATCGTCGTCTCCCAGACGGTGCCGCTCCTCGCCTTTGCCCCGCTCCTGGCCGTGTGGTTCGGCTTCGGCCTCCTGCCCAAGGTGCTGGTCGTGTTCCTGGTGGCGTTCTTCCCGGTCGTCGTCGACCTGGCCGACGCCCTGCGCACGACCGACCCGGACATGACCCGGCTCGTCCGCACCATGGGCGCCTCCCGCCTCGCCGTGCTCTGGCTCGTCGAGTTGCCGGCGGCGCTTCCGGGGCTCGCCTCGGGGGTGCGCCTGACCGCGGCGTATGCGGTAGCGGGCGCGGTGGTGGCGGAGTGGACGGGCGCGTCGAGCGGGCTGGGCAACTGGATGCTGCAGTCGTCGAGCCAGTTCGAGACCGCCCAGACGTTCGCCGCCATCGTCCTCGTGTCCGCGATGGGCGTTGCCCTGTACCTCGCCGTCGGCCTCGCCGAACGCCTCGCCCTGCCCTGGACGCGTCCCGAGCAGGCGCTCGGCGAGGCTACGGCCGCGGCCCCTGCGTCTCCCTGATCCCGATCCCCGAGAATGCGCGAGAGGAAGGTCCCCATGTCGCACGACCCGCGTCCGCTCCTGCGCCGCCTCCTGGCCGCCGCCCTGTCTGCCACCGTCGTGGCCCTGTCCGGGATCGTCGCCCTGCCGGACGCCACCACGGCGGCCGCGGCCGCGACGCCCGTGCGCATCCTCCTCGACTGGACGCCGAACACCGACCACACCGGGCTGTACGCGGCCGTGTCCCGCGGTCTGTTTGCCGCCCAGGGCGTCGACCCGTCGATCGTGGTTCCGTCCAACCCGGCCGCCGCGCTCGAGGAGGTCGCCGCCGGCAAGGCCGACTTCGCCGTCTCCTACGAGCCGGACGTGCTCCTGGCGCGTGCCCAGGGCGTGCCGGTCGTGTCGGTCATGGCGCTCGTCGACCGGCCCCTCAACACGATCCTCTCCCTGGCCTCGACGGGCATCGACCGGGCGGCGAACCTGCGCGGCAAGCGCATCGGCATCACGGGCGTGCCGTCGGACTACGCCGTTGTCGACGCCGTCCTGTCCTACGCCCACGTGCCGACGAGCCAGGTCCGCCTCGTGCGCGTCGGCTACAACCTGCTGCCCGCGCTCCTCCACCACCAGGTCGACGCGGTCGAGGGCGTGTACTGGACCTGGGAGGCGATCCAGCTCCAGCAGATGGGCTACAAGACGCACGTCCTCCATCTGGAGCAGGTGGGCGTGCCGACCTACGACGAGCTTGTCCTGGTCACGTCCGACCACCTGGCGCACGCCGACCCTGCCCTCGTGCGGCGCGTCCTGGCCGCCGTCCAGGGCGGCTATGCCTATGCCGCCGCCCACCCGCAGGCGGCCGGGGCCGACCTCCTGCGCGAGACGCACGGCCTGTCCCCCGGTCTCGTGCGGGCCAGCCTGCGGGTGCTCGCGCCCGCCTTCGACAGCGGCGTGCCGACCGTCGGGTACGAGAGCGCTACCGCCTGGACCGCGTACATGCGCTGGATGGTGCGAAACCACCTCCTCAGCCGCCCGGTCGCGCTCGGGCAGGCGATGACCGACCGCTTCCTGCAGCCCGGCGTGCACGGCTAGCGCCGACGGTCGGGACGAGACTGGGGCGCGCGCGCCCGGGTGCGCCGCTATAATGGGCGTACCTTGCGAGGGCGGCCCATGGCCGGCCTGCGCCTGTTCGGACCGCCGCCGCAGGGAGCGGGGGGTGGGATCGTGGGCGGTCGGTACTTTCGTGTCGACGAGGCGAACCGTCTGTTGCCGACGGTCAACGCCGCCATGACCCGGCTGCAGGCGATCGATGCCGAGGCCCGGCGCCGCCAGCAGGAGGCCGCCGCCCTGGCCGGCATCGGCCGCGGACCCGATGGCCGCCACATCATGTCCGCCGATGTGCGCCAGGCACGCGAGGCCTACGAGACCCTCGTCAAGCAGGGCCGCACGATCCTCGACTCGATCCGCGGCCTGGGCCTCGAGGTGCGCTCGATCGAGTACGGGCTGGTCGACTTCCCGGCCTGCGTGCGGGGGGAGGACGTCTGGCTGTGCTGGCGACTCGGCGAGGCCCGGGTAGGGTACTACCACGCCGCCGGCGAGGGGTTTGCCAAGCGCCGCCCGCTCGCCGCCGCCGACGCGCACCGGGGAGATGCCGCCCACGCGGGCGAGGCGGAGGCGGCGGGGGCCGGCTAGGCGAATCCTAACAGGACCGATCGGCGAAGGAGGTGCCCGCGGTGCGCAACGTGCTTCGCACCAAGCTGGACGCGCTCCTCGACGAGGTCCTGCGGATGGCGACGCTGGTCGAGGAGGCGGTGGGGCGTTCGATCCGGTCGCTCTCCGACCGGGACGCGCAGCTTGCCCGGGCGGTCATCGAGGGCGACGACCGCATCGACGGCCTGGGAGCCGAGATCGAGGAGCACTGCCTGGCGATCCTCGCCCTCGAGCAGCCGGTCGCGACCGACCTGCGGGTGGTGTCGACGGCGCTCAAGATCGTCACGGACCTGGAGCGGATCGGCGACTACGCGTCCAACATCGCCCGGGTCACGGTGCGCCTGGGCGACCAGCAGTTCCTCAAGCCGCTCGTAGACATCCCGCGCATGGCCGAGGTCGACCGGCGGATGCTCCGGGCGGCGATCCAGTCCTTCGTGCGCCGCGACGTCGACATGGCATACGCCCTCGTGCGCGAGGACGACGAGGTGGACGCGCTCTACAGCCAGGTCTTCCGCGACCTGCTCGCCCACATGATCGAGGACCCCCGCACCGAGGTCGTCAACCAGGCCACGCAGCTCATCATGGTGGCGCGACACCTCGAGCGGATCGGCGACCATGTGGCGAACTTCGCCGAGTGGGTCGTGTTCATGGTGTCGGGCGAGCGTCCGGCCCTGAACTAGCGCCCCGGCCGCGTCGCGCCGCCGCCGCCCGGGTCGGCACGACCGCGCGCAGGGCCCGCGCAGTGGCCTGGACCGGTCCGTCCAGGCGCTCGTTCGCCCGTGCGTAGCGGGCGGCGGCGTAGGCCGCGGTCAGGCGGGCGAACGCCTGCACGGCGGGGCTCGCGTCGCCGAGGGCGGCCCGCACCCGCGCCAGCACGCGGGCCGGGGTCTCGGCCGGCGCCGGCTGCAGACGCGGGTCGCTCGCCTGGGCAAGGACACCCAGGGCGAGCGCGTACGCCCGGCGCACGCCGTCGGGCGGCGGTGCCGCGGGCGCGGCCCGGCGACGCCGGCGGACGGCATCCGGGGGGAGGAACTCGTCCCGGTACAGGGTGTCGTCGACCGGCGCCGCGGGCCGGCGCGCGCGGGCGACGAGCAGGATCACCGCCAGCGCGGCGCCGGCCAGGACGAGGGCGGTGAGGACGTGCGCCGCCACCGGGTGCGCAACCTGGGCGCCCGTGAGCGTGTGGCCGCGGTGCGGCGGTCCCGACGCCGTCGGTTTGAACGGCTTGTGCGGATGGGCGAACAGGCGGAAGAGCCAGAGCAGTCCGTAGGCGAGCGGCGCCATGACGGCCGCGACGGCAAGCCCGAACAGGGCGAGCAGATCCTGCAGCCCGGCCGCGATCCAGCCCAGCACGGGCGTGAGCACGAGGACCAGCGTGAGCGCGGCCAGGACCGCCACCACCGCACCGGCGGAGCGGGCGATGCGCGACGGCTCCACGCCGCGGTACAGGGCCCGCGCGGAGGCGTGGGCGACGGCCGCCGCGCCGAGGCCGGCGAGCGCCAGCGCGGCCGGGGCGGGGAGCAGGCCGGGGCCGCGGAAGGCGGCGAACACGACGGCGGCGGCGCCGGCCAGGACCGTGCGCGCGGCCAGGGCGCGGGCGGATTCCTCGGTCTCGACGAGCGCGGTGCCCATGCCCTGGATGGCGAAGGCGAAGCCGGCGATCGCCCACCAGGTGGCGCTGCCGGGCGGCACGTGCAGGAGCCGCGCCAGGACGAACCCGACCGCGGCCCACCCGACGGCCAGCGCCGCCGCCCGTCGCCCGCGCTCGCCGGCAAGCCGCAGGCGGGCGATCCCGGCCAGGTAGCCTCCACCGATGCCGGCGGCCGCCGTGGCGACGGCTCCGGCGAGCGGCGTCGCGTGGCCCAGGAACAGGGGCGAGAGCGCGCACGCCAGGCCAGCCAGGCACAGGAGCTGCGCCGGCGCGAGGAGCGCCTGCACCGTGCGGCTGGCCGCGCCCGGGCCGCTCACGCGCCGCTCGCCCTGGTCTCGCCCGCGCGCCCGGGGTCGAGGGGCAGGCGCACGACGCGGGTGTGTCGCAGCACGGGCACCGGCTCGTCGGCCGGGGCGAGGACGAACAGGATCACGTCACGGCGGCGGGCCAGGTCGGGCAGGCTGCGCCGCCAGGCTTCGGGCACGCCCGCGCTGACGAACACCAGGGTGTCGCTTGCCGGCAGGCGCCAGGCCGTGTCGACAAGCGACTCGACCGTCTGCGAGGGATAGGGCGCCAGCCGCGCCAGCACGTCGAGCGTGCGCGCCAGGTGGCGGTCGGAGGCGCCGGGGGCGAGGCGGGTGACGGGTGTGGCTTCGAACGCGACGCCGTTCACGACAAGACCGGTCGGCAGGGCGGCGGCCCGCGCGGCGATGGCCAGGCCCGCGCCGACGGAGATGACCGCCTCCAGCCGTTCGCGGTCGATGCCGCTCCAGTGCGGCGTATGCGTGGCCAGGTTGAGGCACAGGTGCAGGCGGGCGTCCACGGCGGTGGCGTACTCGCGCACCATGAACTGGCCCGTGCGTGCGGTCTGGGGCCAGTGCATGCGCCGCATCGGATCGCCGCTGCGATACGGGCGCACGCCCCGGAAGGCGGTCGGGTCCTCGTACAGCGAGCGGCGCTCGATCTCGCCGATGACCGCCCGGGTCGGCCCGGCGAGGGCGACCTCGGTCGGGACCGGATAGGCGAGCAGCTCCGCCGGCGTCCAGACCCGCGAGTCGAGGGTGGCCAGGCCCAGCGGGTCGGTGTACGTGACGTGGGTGCGGTGCAGGCGGTACAGGCCGCGCCGGGCCGGGCGCACGGGATAGTGGCGCACGACGCCGCCCCGATACGGCACGCCCATGCGGGCGCGCAGGAACCGGCCGTCGGCGGCGTCGCAGTGCAGCCCCTCGGGCAGGTCGATCTCCACCACCACCCAAGGGACCGGGAGCGGTCCGGGGTTCTCGACCCGGATGAGGAGCTCGGCCGCCTCGCCGGTCGCCACCCGGCCCGGCGCGAAGGAGAGCGTGACCTCGATCGGTTCGACCGAGCGCTCGACATACAGCTCGCGCTCGATGAGGACGAGCACGCCCAGGACGATGAAGATGAGGAGGGCGAGCACGTCAGGCCGGTCGCGGCCAGGGGGCTTCGCGCGGGGCCGGGACGCGCTCGACCAGCTCGGCGATGAGGTCCTGCGCGGCCCGGCCGCCCGCGTGGCTGGCCACCGCGAGGACGATGCGGTGGGCGAACACCGGTACCGCCAGGGCCTGGGCGTCGTCGGGGAGGACGTGGTCGCGGCCCGCCAGGTAGGCCCGGGCGCGGCAGGCCCGGACAAGGGCGAGGGCGGCGCGCGGGCTGGCGCCGAGCGCGATCGCGGGGTGCTCGCGGGTGGCGCGGGCGAGGCCGACGATGTAGTCGGCGACCGCGTCCGACAGCATGACGGTGTGCACCGCCCCCTGGGCGGCGAGGATCTCGTCGGTGCTGGCAACCGGCCCCAGACCGGCGACCGGGTCGACCGCGCGCGGCAGCTGGAGCATCGCCGCCTCGTCCGCCGCGCCGGGATAGCCCATCCGCACACGCAGAAGAAAGCGGTCGAGCTGCGCCTCGGGCAGCGGATAGGTCCCCTGGCTCTCGACCGGGTTCTGGGTCGCGACGACCCAGAACGGCATGTCGAGGGGGTGCGTCTCGCCGTCGACCGACACCTGGCGCTCCTCCATCGCCTCGAGCAGGCTCGACTGCGTGCGCGGCGTCGCGCGGTTGATCTCGTCGGCCAGGAGGACGTGGGTGAACACCGGGCCGGGGCGGAACCGGAACACCTGTGCGCCCGGGTCGAAGTACGTCGCGCCTGTGACGTCCGACGGCAGGAGGTCGGGCGTGCACTGCACCCGCCGGAAGCCGAGGGCGAGGCTGCGCGCGATCGCCTTGACGAGCGTCGTCTTGCCCACGCCGGGCACATCGTCGACCAGCACGTGACCGCCGGCCAGGAGCGCCACGAGGAGCATATCCCCGGCCTCCCCGGCACCGAACAGCACGCTGGCCACCTGCTCGCGCACCCTTGTGAGCCACTCCGGAGCCTCGCCCTGCGCCATGGCGCCTCCCGTGTCGACCGGATGCGTGACCGTTCGCCCCCGGCGGCACCTGTCCCTGCGCTACCGGCCGGGCGGGCGGGTGCGGGCATACGCGAGCGACCGCAAGAGCGCATCGAGCGTGATCGCGACCGCGGTCGAGATCGCCGTGGCGACGAGCGTCGTGGGCACGATCTCGGCCGGGCTGACGCTTCCGTAGAGCGCACGCAGGGCGATCATCGCGCTCGGCACGAGGGTGATGCTGGTCGTGTTCAGGGCAAGGAAGGTGCACATGGCGTCGGTGGCGCGCTCGCGGTCGGGATTGTCGGCCTGCATCGCCTCCATCGCCTTGAGCCCGAACGGCGTCGCCGCCGACCCCAGGCCGAGGAGGTTGGCGGACAGGTTCAGGTGCAGCCAGTGCATCGCGTCGCCGTCCGGGTCGAGCGACGGGAACAGGCGGCGCGTCACCGGCCGCATCCACCGGGCGAGCGCCTCGACCGCACCGGCGCGCTCGGCGATCTTCACCAGGCCCAGCCATAGGGCCATCACGCCGAGTAGCTCGATCGCCGTCGTCACCGCGTTGGTCGCGGCCTTCGCGGCGTCGACGGTGATCGCACCGACGTGGCCGGAGGTCGCCGCGAACACGACCGCGCCGACGAGGAGCGCGCTCCAGATCCAGGCGATCACCGGACTCCCCCCATGCACGGTATGTCCGCCGGCCTGGCGGCAGGCGCGGTTGCCAACGGGGCGCGGCGGGCGGCATGATGGGCGCGACCGTCGGCCCCGTGCCGGCGCCGGGAAGGGAGGGGTCGCTTGGGCGGGACAGCCGACGCACGCCGGGCCCTGCCCGCCGTCCACCGGGTGCTGGCCGAGCCCGCCCTGGCCGGTCTCGTCGACGTGCCCGCCGCCCAGCGCAGCGCCGCGGCGGGCGCCGTCCTGGCGGCGGCGCGCGCGGCCCTCGGCGGCGACGCGACCGCCGCCCCGCCGAGCGCGGCCGACCTGGCGGCGCAGGCGCGCGCCCGCGTGCTCGCCGCGCGGACGCCGCCGCTTCGCCGGGTGGTGAACGCGACCGGCGTCGTGCTCCACACCAACCTGGGCCGGGCCGTCCTGGCCGAGGCGGCGGTGCGTGCCGCCACCGAAGCGGCCGCCCACTACACCAACCTGGAGTACGATCTGGCGCGCGGCGAACGGGGCGACCGCGGCGGGGCCGTGGAGGACATCGTGCGCGACCTGACCGGCGCCCAGGCGGCTGCGGTCGTGAACAACAACGCCGCCGCCGTGTTCCTGTTCCTGCTGGCCCTGGCGCAGGGGCGCGAGGTCGTCGTCTCGCGCGGCGAGCTGGTCGAGATCGGCGGCAGCTTTCGCGTCCCCGACGTGATGGCGGCGAGCGGCGCGCGCCTGGTCGAGGTGGGCACGACCAACCGCACCCACCTGCGCGACTACGCCGCCGCGATCGGACCCGAGACGGCCGTCCTGCTCAAGGCCCACCCGTCGAACTTTCGCGTGCGCGGCTTCACCGCCGAGGTGGCGCCGGGCGAGCTCGCCGCCCTCGGCCGGGAGCGGGGCGTCGTGTCGGCGATGGACCTGGGCAGCGGCCTCATGCAACCGGTCGCGGGCGTGGACGAGCCGGTCGTCGGCGACCTGGTCGCGAGCGGTCTCGACGTGGTGCTGTTCAGCGGCGATAAGCTCCTCGGCGGGCCGCAGGCCGGCATCGCCGTCGGGCGCCGTGACGTCATCGCGGCCATGCGAAGCCATCCGCTGGCGCGCGCCCTGCGCGTCGACAAGATGACGCTCGCGGCGCTGGCGGCGACGCTGGCCCTGTATCGCGACGGCCTGGGCGCGCAGGTGCCGGCAGTGGCGATGCTGTCGCGTCCGCCGGCAGAGCTGGGCCGCGCGGCCCGGCAGCTGGCGGGCCGGCTGCGCCGTGCGCTGGGGCCGCACGCGGCGGTGACGACGGCGCCCGGCGCGTCGGAGGCCGGCGGCGGCAGCGCCCCCGATCAGGCGCTGGCCACGACGCTGGTCCGGGTCCGGTCGCCCCTTGGCGCGACCGCGCTCGCGCGACGGCTGCGTGCGGGCGAGCCGGCGGTCGTGGTGCGCGTCGCCGACGATGCCGTCGTGATCGACCCGCGCACCCTGTCTCGAGACGACGCCAGGATTTTGGTCGGGCGCCTGACGGTGGCGCTCGTGGCGGAAACTGCTGGCAGGGACGTCTAGCGGCCGGCGCGAACGCTGCCGGTTGGGACAGTTCACGGACGCCACGCGTCGATCGGAGGTGCCCGAATGCCCTTGTTCGTGCCGACCGCCCACGTCTTTCTGGGTGTGCCCGGCCTGGCGCTGTTCGCCATGGTCGGTCTGCTCGCGCTTGCCCTGTTCGCGTGGGAGGTGTCGGAGCGCCTGCACCTGGTCGCGCAGGGGGCGCCGGACGCGCGCTTCGACCACATCGGCGCGCGCCTTCGCACGGTGCTCGTCAACGTGTTCGGCCAGCGCCGGCTGCTCCGCGATCCCTACTCGGGACCTATGCATTTCGTCATATTCTGGGGCTTCCTGATCCTTCTCGTCGGCAACCTCAACACGGTCGTGGCGCCGTTCATGGGGCGCGTGCTGGTGCCATGGCTCGGCGGCGGGGTGTACCCGGTGTTCGCGCTCAGCCAGGACATCGCCGAGGACCTCGTCATCCTCGCGGTGATCGCCGCCTGGTACAAGCGCTGGGTCCTGCGACCGGAGCGGCTCGACCGCAGCCTGACCTCGGTCGCGCTGCTCGCGTTCATCTTCGCCCTCATGGTCACCGATCTCGTCATGGGCGGGCTGCGCTTCGCCGTGGCGCCCGGTGGCCTCGTCGCCTGGAGCCCGGGCGCGCACCTCATGGCGCTGGCGTTCGCGCACATCTCGCCGATGTGGGCCCGCGACCTGTACGGCGCCGCGTTCGCCGCCCACTACCTGGCGTTCCTCGCGATCCTCGTGGAGATCCCGCGGTCGAAGCACTTTCACATCTTTCTTGCGCCGGTGAACGTGCTCACGCGAACGGCTCGGCGCGGCCAGCTGGTGCCGATCCGGTTCGACGACGAGAGCCTCGACCACTACGGCGCGGGTCGCATCGAGGACCTGTCCTGGAAGCATCTTCTCGACACGTTCACGTGCACCGAGTGCGGCCGTTGCCAGGACGCCTGCCCGGCCTGGACGACGGGCAAGCCCCTGTCGCCCAAGCTCCTCATGATGGACCTGCGCGATCACCTCATGGAGAGCGCCGGCACGCCCGTCGAGGCGCGACCCGTCCTGGCCGGCGGCGTCATCTCGGAGGAGGTCCTGTGGGCGTGCACGACCTGCCGGGCGTGCGAGGAGGCGTGCCCGGTGTTCAACGAGCACGTGCCCGACATCGTCGACATGCGCCGCCACCTTGTCCTCACCGAGGGCAAGGCGCCCAAAGAGGCCGAGTCGTTCTTCGCCAACCTGGAGAAGGCGGCGAACCCCTGGGGGCGTGACGCGTTCGACCGCACCGCCTGGCTCGAGGCGATGGGCGTGAAGACCGTCGCCCAGACCGAGGGCGAGCTCGACTACCTGTACTGGATCGGCTGCGCCGGGGCCTACGACGACCGGGCCCGGCGCGTCACGGAGTCGGTGGTGAAGATCCTCCAGGCGACCGGCACGCGCTTTGCCATCCTCGGCTCGGAGGAGAAGTGCACGGGCGAGGCGGCGCGCCGGCTGGGAAACGAGTACCTGTTCCAGACCCTGCGGGACGAGAACGCCGAGCGCATCCGGGCCGCCCATCCGCGCCGCGTGCTGGTGACGTGCCCGCACTGCTTCAACACGCTCAAGAACGAGTACGACCTGGACGACGTCGAGGTCGTCCACCACGCCGTCTTCCTCGACGAGATGCTGGCCAAGGGAGAGCTGCCGATCGCCCCGGCGGCGCAGGCCGGCACGGTGACCTACCACGACCCGTGCTACCTGGGCCGGTACAACGACGTCTACGACGAACCGCGCCAGCTCCTCGGCGCGGTCGGCGCCAAGACGGTCGAGATGCCGCGCTGTCGCGAACGCGGCCTGTGCTGCGGCGCGGGCGGCGGTCGGATGTGGCTGGAGGAGGATCGCCGCCAGCGCGTGAACGCGGTGCGCGTCGCCGAGGCGCTCGGCACCGGCGCGGACACGATCGCGACCGCCTGCCCCTACTGCCTGGTCATGCTCAACGACGGCCTGAAGGAGCGCGGCGAGACGCGCGTGCACGCGGTCGACGTGGCCGAGCTCATCGCCGGCGCGCTCCCCGGCGCGGACTGACGACGACGGGGACTCGCCTCATGGCTCATCCGCCCGCCGCATACGGTGGGCCGGGGTGGCAGCGTGAAGCGGCCGATCGGCTCCATTCTCCTCGGCCTGTTCCTCGTCTCCCAGGTGATCCTGCAGGCACCGCGCCTGTGGCCGGCGATGCCCGTGTTCGGCCGGGGCGAGGTGCTGCCGGCCTGGTCGGCCGTCGTGCCGACGCGTACCCGCGCGGTCGTGACGCTCGCCGACCAGGTGGTGCTGCAAGGGACCAACGGCGCGCTGTGGGCGCTGTCGGGCGGCGTGCATGTCCTGGCGCGCCCGCTCGCGACACGCGTCGTCGACCAGGAGCTGCCCGGCGGCGTGTTCATCCGGGTGGACCTTGCCCGAATCGACCGGCGCTTTCGACTGGTCGCGGTGATCGGCGCGCCGGCCTGGACCAGCCCCGACGGCGCGGCGGCGGCCCTGTACGACCGCGCCGACCGGGCCATGTGGGCGATCACCGCCGGCGACGTGCGGCCGCGACCCCTGGGCAGCGCGCCGCAGAGTCTGCGCCAGGCGCTGGCCTGGTCGGCGTCGGGCGACCGGTTGGCCTACCTGTCGGGGCAGCCCGCCCGGGTGTGGTTGTGGAAGGTTGGCGCGTACGCCCAGGAGATGGCGGGGGCGCAGGGACGGCCGGCGGCGGTGCGCGCCGACGGGACGCTGGTGCTGACCGACGCGGGCGGCGACCCGGCCCTCTACCTGCCGGGCGTGGGCGCCACGGTGCCGGTCGCCGACGGCCGTGCCCTGGCCACGTCGCCGAACGGGCAGGAGGCGCTCGTGGCCCACGCCGGACGGGTGTTCCTCACCGACCTCGACACCGGCCGCTCGCTCGCCCTGCCGCTGCGCGCGGACGAGGTGCGCCAGGCGGTCTGGGCGGCGGGCGGGCGCGTGGCCGTCTTGTGCGGCGGCGGCGCCGGCGAGGGGCAGGTCCTCGTTGCGGGGCTGACCGGCGAGCGCCTGCGGTGGCTCGAGCTTCCGGCCGGTGCGCGCATCGCGCCGGCCGGGCTTGTCGCCCTGGGCGCGGACCGCCTGGTCGCGAACCTGGTCCAGGGCGACCGCGAGGTGACCTACGTGTACCAGGAGACGAGCGGGCCCGCGTAAGCGACGACCGGGTCCGCGTGGCGGACCCGGTCGTCGGGTGGCGGGCGAAGTCTCGCCCTTGGTCCCCTAGTCCTCGATGCCGGTGACGGGTGCCGGCGCCTTGATCGCCTCGGGCAGGACGTCGTGCCGCACCAGGGCGCGACCGCCGGTGGCCGGCACGATGTGGGGACGGTTGTTGCGGATCGGCAGCGGCGTGCGGCTCGGCGACACGGGCACGGAGCGGGCGACCAGCGGCGAGGCGTCGCCGGCGGCGCTCGCTCCATGCGTTCCGGTCGCGGGCGCGTCGTCCGCACCGGCAGACGGGGTGTCGTCGGGGGCGCTCATCGCCGACGGCTTTTCCACCTTGTCGCGCAGGTCCTCGAGGTAGAGGTACCGGTCCATCGCGTTGACCAGATCGTAGGCGGCCATCGCGTGCACGCCCAGACCGTCGATGCGCTTGCCGCGGCCACGCAGGAATTCCACCGCGCGCTCGAAGTCACCGTCTCCGGAGATGAGAATGGCGCGATCGTAGAGCGCGGCGGTGGTCAGCATGTCGATGACGATTTCGATGTCCAGGTTGGCCTTGCGGATGATCTGGCCGCTCTCCTGGTCGACGATCTCTTTCACGACCTTGCGCCGCACCGTGTAGCCCATGCCCGTCAGCGCGCGCAGGAATCCTTCCATGCCCGGATCGGGCGGGTTGGTCACCGAGGTGTAATAGAAGGCGTTGTAGACCTGGGCCTGGGAAGCGTAGAATTCATAGACCTTGCGATAGTCGATGTGCCAGCCCATCTTGCGCTGGGCGTAAAACATGTTGGCCCCGTCGATGAATATGGCAATGCGCTCCACCGGGCAGGATCCCTCCCCGCTTGGATCTCGGCGCCGACTATATCGTACTATATTTCACATCGGGCGTGTGTCGACGCAGGCGTCAAATGTTCGGAACGGAGGCATGGCTTGTGACCGAGGATAGCCGGACGGCCCGCCAGTACGACGAGGTGGTCGCCCGGGCGCGAGCCCTCATGCTGCGCAAGAACCACGACTACGGCGAGTCCTGGCGGCACATGCGGTCGTCGTCGATCACGGACCAGATCCTGGTCAAGGTGCTGCGCATCCGTACGCTCGAGGAGCTTGGCGCCCGCGGCGAGCAGGCCCAGGTGGCCGAGGGCATCGAGTCCGAGTACATCGACATCCTGAACTACGCCGTCTTCGGCGTCTTGCGTCGCACCGAGGAGAGCGAGGCGAGCGGGCCGGCACTGCCGTCCGCGTGAGTCGGCGATCCCCGCCCGACCCCGCCGGCCCGCGCCCGCCTGTGATAGAGTGCGCTCGGGTGCCCATGGACACGCGTGCGGAGAGGGCGGTGGCGGACATGCTGGGAGGGCGGTGGCGACCGGGCCTGGGGATGGCGGCGCTCGTCGCAGTGATGGGCGCCGCGGGTCCGCTCGCGGCGGCCGCCCCGGCGCCGTGCGCGCCGAAGGCGGCGAAGCTGCACGCGGCCGGGACATCCGTGCTGCCGTCGCTGCGCGGATTCGCGGCCAACACCAGGTCGGCCCGGGCGGCGACCGGGCACGGCCTGACGTGGCGGGCGGTGGCCACCTACGACGAGGTGAACACGGTATCGGACCCCGACACCGTCCAGGTGACCGTCGCCGCGTACGCGAACGCGAAACTGGCGGCGAGGGCGCAGGGGGCTGCACACCCGTTCGTCGAGTCGGGGACGAAGATCGTGCCGGTTCGCGTCGGCGGCTTTCGCAAGTCCGTGCGCACGTTCGTCGGCACGTCGACCTACGGGGTGGCGGGGCAGAACGGCGTCATCCTCACCGTGTTCGCGCAGTGGCGGGTGGGCACGCTCGTGAGCTCTGCGTCGGTGCAGACGCAGTGGGGCCAGGTGGTGAACCCCAAGAGCGAGCGCGCCCAGCAGCAGCGCATCGTGCTCGGCATGCTACGCCAGGCCGTGGCGGCCACCGCGGCGGCGCAGGCCAAGGCGTTCGTCGGCTGCCGGGCGGTCGTCTGATCGGTCCGGCGGACGATGGCCGTCCCGGTTGGCAGGCATGGGCGGTCGCGACGATTGTGCTTGCCCAGCCCGAGCCTTGCGAGATACAATGGCCGTTGCGCGGGCGAATAGCTCAGGGGTAGAGCACCTTCCTTACAAGAAGGGGGTCACAGGTTCGAGCCCTGTTTCGCCCACCAGTCCACGGAGGCGTGGTGTAGTCGGTTAACATACGTGCCTGTCACGCACGAGATCGCGGGTTCGAGTCCCGTCGCCTCCGCCAGAATTCGGCCCGGTAGCTCAGCTGGTAGAGCAGAGGACTGAAAATCCTCGTGTCGGCGGTTCGAGTCCGCCCTGGGCCACCAGTTTTGGCTAGAGCCACAAGGGTTTCAGCGGTCCGCCATCCCGCCCTCGGGAGGCGGACTTTCGCTTTCCCCAACATCTTCCCCGACGTCGTCGGCAAACAGGGCGTCGGCGTCCTCCGCGGCCGCCTGTCCCATGCCCGGTTGCACGTGCGAGTACATCGCCATCGTGGTGCGCACGTCGCTGTGGCCAAGGCGTTCGGCGACGACCTTCAGGTGGTGCCCGGTGCGCACCATCTCAGTGGCTGACGTGTGCCGCAATGCGTGCGGCTTGAACCAGGGCAAGCCGGCGCGCTCGAGGGTGCGCGCGTAGTCGCCGATCGGCTTCTTCTTGCCGGGCTTGCGGCGTGTGAGGTTGTTCAGGCGCTGGTAGCCACCCTCGGTGTTGGGGAAGACGATGCCCGTGTCGCGCCACAGGCCGTCGGCCCTCGCGATCGCAGCGGCCTGCCGTTCGCGGTGGGCCCGCAGGAGGGCGACGGTCGAGCGGCCTAACGGCACCGTGCGGATGCTCGACTGGCGCTTGGGTGCCTCGCCGCGCACCGGGCGCCCGCGCGTCTCGAGGGTCGTAACGATGCGCAGCGTGGCGCGCTCCAGGTCGACGTCCTCCCAGCGCAGCCCGAGCAGCTCGCCGATCCGTGCGCCCGTGCGGAGCGCCGTCGCGTACAGGGCGTGGTTGGGGCTCGCCTTGGCTGCACGCATGAACGCGCGGATCTGCGCCGGCGTCATCGTCTGCGGCGGCCGGCGCTTCGGCACGGTCGCCCTGACGCGCTCGACGGGGTTGCGAGTGAGCAAGCCGGGCTCGTCCTGATCGCCGACGGCGTCGCCCAGGGCCTTGTGGAGCAGGTTGCGCTCCATCTGTACCGTGCGCGCGGACACCAGGCCACCGCCGCGCTTCTCACGGCCGCGCTCGGCTTCCAGGTGCTCCGCGATCCTGGCCCGCGTCAGCTCGTGCAGCCGCACTTCACCCAGGTGCGGGATGATCCGCCCTTCGATCAGCCAGCGGTAGTTGGGCACCGTCTGGGGTCGCAGGTCGGGTGTGCGCCGATCAAGCCAGCCCCTGAGGTAGGCAGCGACCGTTGGGGAAGTCGGGGAGGGCGCGGTCGCTCGGGCCTCGGCGAGCGTGCGCTGGCGCCGCACGTACGCCACGTAGGCGTCCGCCATCATCGCCTTCGCCTCGGCCTCGGACAGGGCGTCCTCGATGCGGAACGTGTGCTCGGCGCCCTTGCGGCGTGGCTCGCGGATGCGCAGGTACCAGCCGTCGCCCTTCTTGACGACGCCCAGGTTGGGCACGCGCGTTCACCCCCAGGTGGCGGGGAGGGTTCGGCATTGTTCACGCCCTCTCCCGGTCGATCCGCTTGAACAGGCGCACCAGGTCGTCGCTGACCGCTCCCTGCTTCCCCAGGAACGGCCCGGTGTAGATCCGCAGCGCCGCCTGGGCGAATCGGTGCGAGCACTCGAAGTAGTCGGCCACGTCGTACGAGTCCCTCAGATCCGCGGCTACCTGCTCCAGCTCGCGGAACGGGATCGCCTGCTCGGCCGCCCAGCGCCGCGCGTACGCCTCGGCCCGGTCGATCGCCCGCTGCAGCTGCCACGGCGTCAGGCCCGTCACGTCGCCGAGCATCGTGACCGTGTTGTGGTGGGCGAGCTCGTGCAGGAGGGCCTCGGCTTCTTCGGTCGGTGTCGCGGCGAGACGCTCGGACAGAAGGATGCACGCGCTCCCGTCGGCGAGCGAGAACGCCCAGGCGTCGACGCTGTCGGGGAGCGCGGCGCCGCTCTTGACCCGAAAGCCCATCGCGTCGGCCAGATGCCACGCGAGGGCTACGACGTCCCCGCGCGCCGCCAGATCAGGCAGGAGGCTTGGGCTCGCCACCCGACGGGTCGTCGCCACCGGCATCACCCTCCGGCTTCTCATCGCCGCCGATCGCACCGAGTATCTCGTCTCGGAAGGCCGCCATAGCCCGCAGGATGACGTCGGCGGCTTCGCGCGAGAGGGGCGGCCCCTGGTGACGGCTCAGGCGTCCGCGGACAGGCGTGCCCTGCTCCCGGGCGCGGCGGTGTAAGTCGAGTTCGATGGCGGCGGGGTCGTCCAGGGTGGTGCCATCGTTTCGATGCGCAAATGGCGCATCCTGCCGGTTTATGGCGGATTGTTCGCGATCGCTTGAGACCGGGACGGCACGCACGAGCGCAGCAACGTCGTCGGGGGAAAGGGACGGGTCAAGGAACCAGGCGGGGTTCGCGTGCAAAGCTGCGGCCACCGCCAGGAGAGTCGACAGTTTCGGGTCGCCCTTGCCGGTCTCCAAGTCCGAAACCGTGGGTTGCGCTCCCACCTGGGGTTGGGTCAGGCCCCGGGCCTTACGCGCGGCTTGAACCCGAGCACCGACCTCACCCGCGTCCATGACGATCCCCCCAAGTATCGGTGACACCGATGGTAGCAGCCCCAGAGACGTGCGGCTAGAAAATCGGCGCGCGGCGTAGCGCCATGCCGTGCGGACTATGTACAACGGCGTAGGCGATGCCAAAGCGCCGCTGGCGCCATCGACGCATCGTGTGTACCGATGCACAATCGGCACATACGATTCGTGACAGGAGGTGAGGCGTTGACGCTTGGCGCCCGCATCCGAGCGCTCCGACAGAAGCGCGGGATGACTCAGGGTGCCCTCGCGACGGCGGCCGGCACGAGCCAGTCATACGTCGCGGACATCGAGGCCGATCGCTCGGAACCGAGTCTCAGGGCGCTACGTGCAATCGCAGACGCCCTCGGCGTCCAGCCGTGGGAGCTGCTCAAGGAGTAGGGCCGGCGCCTCTCGCTCCAACGAACCGCGCCGGCCCCGAGTGTACCACCCAAAGGCTTCCAGGTTCCCGACAATGCGTCAAAACGGGAGGGATCGGGTTGGCTACTCCGCTACCGCTGCACCGCATGGTGCGCCGTGCGCGGCGCCGCCTGGGCGTGTCGGTGGCGGCGATCGCCCAGGTGACCAGCTACAGCGAGGACGCCATCTACCTGTTCGAGAGCGGCAAGCGCCGGATGCCGGATGCCTACATCGTGGCCATCGCGGAGATCAGCAAGGGGCTCCGACAGGAACTGCTCGACATTCGGTGCCGCGACTGCCGCGTGGGCGAGTGCCGCATGCGGCATGTGATCCCCTTTCCGGCCCCGGTCGACCCGGCCGACGTGCCTGAGTGCGCGGACACGCACCCGGAGCGGGCGGCATGAGCACCCGCTGGGTCGCGCCCGACGACAGCCCGGTCTACTCCGTGGCTCAGGTCGCGGCGCTCCTGGGGACGACCCGGCAGACCGTCTACGCGATGATGCGCGACGGGCTGCCGAGCGTCGAGATCGGGAAAAAGCGCCTCATCCGCCGCAAGGCCCTTGAGGGGTACCTAGCGGCCAAGGAAAGCCGTCTGGCCAAGAAGGTGGCTGGGCGATGAGCCCCCGACTGCGCGTCACCGATCCACTGCGCTTCGTCCTCGCTCCCTGCCTCCTGGCGGGGGCGGTGGCCGTTGCTGCGCTCCCCAGCGGCAGCATCGGCGCTCGGCAGACAGCCGCCCAGACGCGCACGCAGGCCATGCGGCTTACGGCGCGTCTCGTGGGTGCGCCTGTGCGCTGGCACGCTGCCCGCTGGTGGCCCGCGTTCTTGCCATCGTCCATGCCAACTGCTAGACCGTCACGCCGAAGCATCGCAGCAGTCGCCAAACAGTATGGGGTGAGCGCGGCGACGCTGCGGCGGGTGATGCGCTTTCGCTCGCTGGCCACCGCTGCCTGGAAGGGCCACGGCGCCCTCCTCCTGGCGGTGGCCGCCGTCGAGAGCGCAGGTCGCATCCACGCCATCGACCACGATCCCAACGGCTCGACCGACTACGGCGTCGTCCAGCTGAACACCTGCACGATGCCTGCCTACGGCATGACCCCGGCCGCTGCAATGCGACCGGGGCCAAGCCTGCGTGTGGCGGCGACGATCCTGCGCTTGGGGCTGCGCGACTTCGGAAGCGTGCCCTACGCGCTGGAGATGTTCCACGGCGGACCCGGTGCCGTGGGCGTCGACTGGCAATATGCCGCCGCCGTAGAGCGGTGGATTCCGGCCATTCGGGCTGCGGAAGGGGGCGCCGCGGCGTGATCAACGCTGTAGAGCTCAACGGCGAGTTGGCGACCATCGTCATCCGCTGCTGGGACGGCACTGTCTGGCGCACGCTCGTCGACGCCGACGACCTTGCGCGGCTCGATGAGACGTTTTCGTCCCTGCACGTGGTGCGACCGAAGCCGCCGCACCGCCACATCTACGTGACCGGGCGCCTCGTCGGCTCTGGGCACAACCCGAAGCTCGTCATCGTGCACCGGTTCCTTACAGGCTGCCCCCGGGGGCTTGAAGTCGACCACATCAACCACGACTCGCTGGACAACCGCAAGGCGAACCTGCGGGTCGTTCGCCACGCCGAGAACATGCAGAACCTCACGGCCGCCCCCGCGAGCGCCATGACCGGCGTGAGGGGCGTTTCCCAGAAGCGCCACGGATACCGAGCGCGCCTCAACATGGGTGGCCGCGAGTTTCACCTTGGCACGTACGCGACAGTTGAAGAAGCCGCCCGCGTTGCAACAGCGGCCCGCGCACGCCTCATGCCCTTCTCCGAGGACGCGCGCCGCGCGGGGATGCTGTCGTGATCGACGAGCGAGAGCTGGCCGACCTGCGGGCCCGCGCCGAACGCGGCGAGCGCATCGCGGCAGAGGACGTGCTACGCCTTCTCGACACCATCGACCGGCTGACGGGGCGCGTGGACGACTACGGGGAGGACTTCGCCCACACGCTCGTGGCTCGCCGCGTGGCTGTGGAGGGGGGCGAATGAGCACCGCCATCCCCGAGTGCCCCAAGGGGCACGGCCCGATGGCGCTCCGGCCGCTCGCCAATCAGACGCTCGAGCAGCGCTGGTCCGGCGTGTGGTACGGCTGCGCGCCTGGCCCGCTGGGGCAGACGTGCATGAGCAGTTGTCTCTTGCCGTCGGCGGAATCCGAGGCGCAACGGGCGCACATGTCGCGCCGGACGGCACAGACGCAGCTCGTCCTCTAAGGCGCCTTCCCCCGCTCCTCCGACAGTCCGAGGAGGTAGTCGGACGAGCAGCCATAGAGGCGGCAGAGAGAGGCGAGCAGCGTGGCGGACTCGGGGAAGCGGGCGCCTGACTCCCACTGGGAGTACGTGTTGTGCTTCACGCCCACCGTCGCCGCGATGGCCGCCTGCGTCAGGCCAGTCTCCGTCCTGAGCGCCTTCAATCGCTCGCCCAGCAGGGGAAACGACTTCTTTCCCATTGTCCTCCTAACCCCTTGACGACTTCACCAACAGAGAAGTATCTTCACTATCAGAGAAGATTTGGAGGGTGGTGAGATGAGCAACATGCGCGCGCTTCGCGAGGCTCGGGGACTCACGCAGGCACAGGTCGCCGCGATGGTCGGCGTCGGACCTTCGGCGGTTGCCGAGTGGGAGCGGGGCGCCAAGCGGCCGACGCTGGACCACGCCAAGGCTCTTGCCAAGGCGTACGGCGTGACGGTCGAGGACTTGGACGGAAAGAGCGCCTAGCCGCATCACCGGCCGGCGCCCAGGACCAAGAGGATCTACCGGCATCTTGCGATGCCCAGACCCAAACGTCAACGGAGGAGGCTACCGACGATGAAGCCCATGCCCTACACCGTGACCTGCACCGCGCCCCACGCGACCCAGCGCCGCACGGTCCGCCACTTCCCGACCCGCCGCGACGCGCGCCTGTTCGTGGGCGACCACACCCGCGAGCACGAGACGACGGACCTGGGCCGCTGGACGATCACGCGCCGGGAGGTGGGCTAGACATGCCCGACCGCCTGACCCCCGACGAGCCCAGCACCCGCTGCGTCGGCTCCCTGAGCGGCGCCCCGTGCCACCGTAACGGGGAAGATGGCCTGATTGACGGCACCTATCGGTGCCCCGAGCACCTGGCCCAGTACCTCGTGGACGAGCCGCTGAACGCGGAGATCCGCCGCGATGGCTACCCCAACTACGTCACGATCCGGCTCGACGAGACCACCACCAGCGCCATCGCCAGCGTCCTCGACTGGGCGAAGGCGACCGGGCGCGCGACGTACTGCTACGTCACCGTCGACGTGAGCGTGAAGCCGGTGCGGCGCGGCTGCGAGGGTGCCGGCCCGAGTCATGGTGGCTCTCCGATGGAAGTGCGCTTGGGCGGCCGCGATGTGTTCGTGTGCGGCTACTGCCGAGGCGACCTTGAGCGCTACGAAGCTCAAATCGCACACGTGGGGGCTCTGTAGGGTGAGTGCTCGGCGCAGAAGTTCGGTTGAGGTGGAGGGGACGGTCGCCGTTCTGCGCGTGCCAGATCGCGATGGATCGATGGCTCGCGTGCTCATAGATGCCGAGGACGCCGTCGTGGCCATTTCCAGAGCGTGGTATCTGCTGCGTCCGCGAGAGCGACAAGGGCCGTACGTCGTGGCCGCCGGGAGCAAGAGCTTCCTGCATCGCCTCCTACTCAATCCGCCAACCGGCATCGTGGTGGATCACATCAACCACGACACACTCGACAACCGGCGCTCCAATCTGCGAATGGTCAGCAATATGGCCAACATGCAGAACCGCGTAGGCCCAAATCGCAACAGCAAGAGCGGTGTGCTCGGAGTCACATGGGACGCCGCACGCGGCACGTGGGCCGCGTGGGTGCATCACGAAGGCCGTACACGATTCCTCGGTCGATTCGCTACGGTCGACGAAGCGGCGCAGGCCGTGCGCAACGCGCGTGCGCGGTTGCTTCCCTGGTCACAAGAAGCGCTCCAAGCGGACAACGCAACGGTCGACCTCGACCCGCGGCCGGCCTTCGCCCCCGACTGGAGCCCGCTGTGAGGCTCCCGCTCATCGCCCGTTGCCCGGACTGCCGGGCTGAGATCGAGTACGACGTCCGGGCCGACCGAGTGCTGCCGCACGACTGCCTCACCGCGATGGTGGAGCGCGACTGGGAGGGCGGCCCGAGCCAGCGAGACGACGAGCGGGGAGGGGACGCCGCATGACGCGCGCCCTGTACGGCGACGATGACGCCCCGTTCCCGGACAGCGAGTTGGCCGCGCTCATCGCGAGCCTGTCCAGCCGGGATCGCGCGAGCCTCGCGCAAGCGGCCAGAGCAGCGACCGACGCGCTCGAGGTGAGGCGCCTGCTGTGCGGCCCCGCCACCGAGCGCACCGACGGACACGAGTAGACGACCCCACGGACCCACCTGGACCCAGAAGGGAAGGACCTGTGATGCCGATCCTGCTCCGCGAGTGGCAGAGCGATGAGGAGTTCGCGGCCGAGCGCCCGCACATCCAGGGTGTAGGCGGCAGCGACGCCGGGCCGGCTGTTGGCCTGAGCCGCTACCAGAGCGCCATGGAGTGGAACCTGCGCAAGCGTGGGCTGCTCCCCCCGGTCGAGGACAACGAGGCCATGGAGATGGGGCGGATCCTCGAGCCCATCGTCCTGCAGCGGTTTACCAAGACGACCGGCCTGGAGATCGTGCGCCCGCGCGCCCTGTACCGGCACGACCGTTACCCGTGGATGCTGGCGAACGTCGACGCCCAGACCGTCGAGTCGCCCCGCCCGGCGATCGTGGAGGCGAAGACCGGAAGCGCGTACACCGCGGACGCGTGGGCTGACGACGCCATCCCCACGGAGTACGAGCTGCAGGGCGCCCACTACCTGGCGGTCATGGACCTTGAGGTCTGCTACATCCCGGTCCTTCTCGGCGGCCAGCACCTTGAGATCCGCCGCATCGTCCGGGACGAGGAACTCATCCGCAACCTCATCGAGCTGGAGGGGGAGGCCTGGCAGCGGGTCCTCGACGGCGTCACGCCCGAGCCCGACGGTAGCGAGAGCGCCGGGCGCGCCCTGGGGCGCCTGTACGCGAGCGCCGACGGGTCCACGATCGCCCTGCCGGCGTCGGCGGCCGACCTGATCGACCAGTACGAGGCGGCGACGGCTCAGATCAAGGCGGCCGAGACCATGAAGGAAGAGGCCAAGCAGCGGCTGCAGGCCATGCTCGGCGGCGCTGTCCGTGGCACGGTCGGCAACCGCGTCGTGCGCTGGACGCCCTACGAGCAGACCCGCGTTGACACCGAGGCCCTGAAGCGGGCCGGCCTGTACAACCAGTACGCCAAGTCGTCCTCCTCGCGCCGCTTCGGCCTGGGGGTGGCCTAGCCATGGCACACCGCATCGTTCGGCTGACCGCCGAGAACGTGAAGCGCCTCAAGGCCGTGGAGATCGTGCCGGAGGGCGACGTGGTCGTCGTCAGCGGTCGAAACGGCCAGGGCAAGTCCAGCGTCCTCGACAGCATCATGCTCGCCCTCGCCGGCGGCGACGCCAGCCGCCTCGTGACCATGCCCATCCGCAAGGGCGAGACCCAGGCCAGCGTGACCCTCGACCTGGGCGACCTGGTCGTCACGCGGACCTGGACCCAGAAGGGCACGTACCTGCGCGTGGAGGCCGAGGGCAAGCCGGTCGGAAGCCCCCAGGCCGTCCTCGACCGGCTGATCGGCCGCATGGCGCTCGACCCGACGATGCTCGAGCGCCAGTCGCCGCGCGAGCAGATCGCGACCCTCCTCCAGGCCGCGGGCGTTGCCGACGTCATCGAGGTCATCGACGCGGAGCGCCAGCAGGCCTACGACGAGCGCCGGGACATCGGCCGCGACCTGAAGCAGGCGAAGGCCGTCCTCGACGCGATCGCGCCGGTGCCCGACGACGCGCCGATCATGGAGGCCGACCCTGGCGAGCTCGCGCGTGAGCTGACGGCGGCCAACGCGATCGTCGGCCAGAACGCGAACAAGCGACGCCAGCTCGATGCCCTGCGCGAGCGTGCGGTGGGCGAGGCGGACGAGATCAAGGCGCTCGAGGCCCGGCTGCAGGGCCTGCGCGAGCACTACGACCGCACGGTCGCCGAGGGTCGAGCGCTGGCCTCGGAGGTCGCCGGGCTCGTCGACCCGGACGTTGAGACCCTGGGCGCTCGCCTGTCGCAGGTGTCCACGCTCAACGCCCTGGCGCGCCGGCGCCGCGAGCGCGAGACCGCGGTCGCCAAGGTGAAGGCCCTGGAGCTGGAGCACACGGTCCGCGACGAGGCCATCAAGCTGGCGGACGAGCGCAAGGCGGCCGTCCTCGCAGACGCCCCGCTGCCCGTCGAGGGCCTGGGCTACGACGAGAGCGGCATCACGTACCACGGCATCCCGCTGTCCGGCTGCTCGGCGAGCGAGCGGCTGCGGGTCGGCGTCGCCCTGTCCCTCGCCATGTCGCCCGAGCTGCGCGTGGTGCGCGTGACGGACGGCAGTCTCCTCGACAGCCAGTCGATGGACGCGCTCGGCGCCCTTGCCGAGGAGATGGACGCCCAGGTCTGGGTCGAGGTGGTCAGCGACGGCCAGCCGGTCGGGATCGTGATCGAGGACGGCGAGGTGCGCGAGGTCGCGCTGGCTACCCGGCGTGTCCGCACTAAGGAGGCGGTTTAGGTGGGAGACGCACAGGCGGCGGTCCGGGCGCGGCTCCAGGGGCAGCGCGGCGGCGGGGCGAGCAGCGGCGCACCAGCGGCAGAGGGGGCCGATGTGCGCGCCCTCCTCGAGAAGAACAAGACGGGCATCATGGCGGCGCTCCCGAAGCACGTATCCGTCGACCGGATGCTCCGCGTGACCTTGACGGCTGTGCGCACGAACCCGGAGTTGGCCAAGTGCGACGGCACGAGCCTCATCGCCGCGGTCATGCAGGCGGCACAGCTCGGCCTGGAGCCGGGCATCCTCGGCCACGCCTACCTCGTGCCGTTCTGGAACTACAAGGAGAAGCGGCGCGACGTCCAGCTCATCGTCGGCTACCAGGGCATGATCGACCTGGCCCGGCGCAGCGGGAAGGTGTCGTCGATCAGCGCGCACGCCGTGCGCGAGAGGGACGAGTTCGACTTCGCTTACGGCCTGAACGAGACACTGACCCACAAGCCGGCGGCTGGCGAGCGGGGCGACATCACCCACGCGTACGCGGTGGTGCGCTTCGTCGACGGCGGCTACGCGATGGTCGTTCTCTCGCGCCACGAGATCGAGGCCTTCCGGATGCGCGGGGCGAGCGGGAAGAAGACGCAGTCCGGAGAGCCCGTGCGCACGCCATGGGACACCGACTACGAGGCCATGTGTGTCAAGACGGCGATCCGGCGCCTGTTCACCTACATGCCCAAGTCGGTGGAGATGCAGAACGCGATGGCGGCCGACGGCGCGGTCAAGCACGAGATCAGCGCCGACATGTCCTCGATCCTCCCCGATCCCGAGACGATCGACGCCGAGGCGTACGACCCGGTCGCGACCGGCGTGGACCTGAGCGCGAGCGCCGAGGTCGCTGCCCCGGGCCCCAACCTGCTGGATGACAGCCCGGCGCCTGAGGCGCCGGCCGCGCAGGCGACGCTCCAAACGCCCAGCGCCGACACGGTGGGCGTCTCCAAGGCCGAAGGCGCCCCGTTTTGAGCGCGAGCCGGGGCATCGCGCCAGAGAGCGCTGAGACCGCGGCCCATCACGCCATCGACCAGATGGTACCGCTCATCGCCCGGCTCGCCCTCGACGCGGCGCCCTTCCGTCGGGACTACTGCCGCTACTTCGTCGAGAACGCGCAGACGGTCGCAGAAGCCGTGAAGGTGGCAACGTACGGCCCCGGTGACCCTCCCGACTGGCTGCCTCGCGTCACCGAGCGCATGAGCGCCGCGTGGGACCTCCTGGGTCGCGCCCTCCGCGGTGAGGGGGCATGAGCGCCCATGTCCCGCACCGTGCGCCACCGCAGTCATCCGCGCCAGTGCTCCGCGCTCACCGTCTCCGGGCGTCGCTGCCGCCGTCGCGCACGCGCCGGTGGGTCAGTGTGCCGGCAACACCGCGCCCCGTCCGTCGACGCACCCGCAGGCTCGCAGACGGGCTCGAGCTGCTGATCGCGGTCATGGTCCTGGTGCTGGCGGTAGCCGCGATCCTGCACGGCCTTCACCTGTAGGTTCTCCCGGCGCCTTCTGTGGCGCCGAGTCGGCCCAGACGCTCGCGCGACGCCTGGACCCGCTCGGGGCCACAGAGAGCCCAGCCCTTGGGGGTGCAAGGCTTCGACACACCCACCGGGGCGATCCGACCCAGCCGCTCGGCCCACGTCACGGGCCACAACCTCAAGTGCCAAGCGCACCAACGTGATCCCCTTCCCGACCCGTCAGACGGCCCCGGCGCTCGTCGCCGTAGCCTGACGGCCCGGCTTCCTGCCTTCCGCTAGAGGCAGGTGGTGGAAGCGCGGTGGTGCGGCCTAGTGGCCGACCTGCCGCCCCCGGAGACCTGAGCCACGTACCTGCCCGCTGGGGCTAATCGGATCGCTACCGGAGGCGTGGACGCGGGTTCGATTCCCGCCACCTCCACCAGTTGTTCCGCAGAGTGACAGGCACGGAATGACGGTAGACGAGGAGGGTGAGCATGGAGCACTTCCAGCATTCGGGTTCTGGGGCGCATGGCCGCGTCGCGATCACTAACGGCCGCGCCTTGGTGACGATCGACCGCGCCGACTTCCACTGGGAAATGGACGGCGTGATCCCAGCCCACATCAGCGCGAAGATGCGCCAGGTCCACGCGCTCTTGGCCGAGACGCACGGCTGGCCCAAGGGTGGACGCTGGCTGCGCGTACCCGACGAGCGAGGAGGCTGAGAGCGATGGGCGACGGGGTCAGCGACGCGGGCTACGAACGGTTCCCATTCCACGGTCGCAAGCTGCGCCCAGGCGAGGACGGCGCGGTAGGCCCCCAGGCCGTGACCGGCATCGTCCACGACGCAGGCGGCAAGCCGGTCATGTTCATCAAGGCGTTCGACCAGTGGGACGGCCCCGAAGTAGCCGAGGCCCTGACGGCGCACCTTCGGGCAAGCGTACCCGATGCCATCCCCGCCGACGTGATCGCGCGGGCGGCCGAGGAGCACGACTGTCCATCCGGTGCCAAGGGAGAGGCGCCCGAGCCGATCGTGGTGTGGGCGTTCCAGTCGGAGGCATTGGTGCCCGTGTGGGACGACGGCGAACCGTGGGAGCACGAAGGCGACCACTACTCATACGAGCGGCCCGAGCCCGTGACGATGCTCGCGTTCCCATGTGGGCTGCTCGCGCCGCTCGACAACCTGTACGCCACGCCAGGGAAGCGCCCTGCCGACGCCCTCAACGCCCGTGCCCAGGCCGACGCCGACCGCGAGGAACTGGCGCTGCTGCGGGACTTTCACGGCACATTCTGCGACCACGTCACCGCGCTGGCACTGGGTGATAGCCCTGGCGATGGGTTTGTGGATGCTGCTCGGGCGTGCCGAAACTTCTACGCCGCACACCCCGAGCGACTGGAGGGGCGGGCGTGAGCCGCCCCGAGCGGCCTGACGCGCAGCGGACGCCGACCGCCGAGGAGGCGTTGTGGCTGGGGCACTTTGCACCGCACGTCGTGCCAACGGAAGTCACGCTGGACCTTCTGCACGCAGCGGGAGAGAGCGCCCTGTTGACGGCCATCACGGCGGAATGGGTGCAGGTATGGATCGACGGTGGCTACACAATCACCGTCGACGGCCGCGCCGCCCTCGCCGCCTACCGCGCAGCGCACCCCGAGGTGCCGGTATGAGCCGGCCCAAGCGGGGCGCGTGGGTTGCCACCTACGAGCCCGGTGGTTACAGCGACTCGCAGTCCGAGGTTGTGTACGCCACCACCGAGCGGGGCGCGCAGATCAAGGGCCTGCACGCTCTCCAGTTCCGCGACGTGCAAGTTTGGCGCATCGCCGATATCGACGTTCGACGCGAGCCGGACTTCGACCCGTACATGCCTGGCCCAGTGCCCAAGGACGTGCTCCTCCGGCACGGATGGTGGTTTGACTGCGGGCGCCTGGGTTGTGCGCTACCCGTGCTCTGCGACGACTACGTAGCGTTCGCCAACACCCGCGAGGTCTACCACGCGCGATGCGCGCCACCGGGAGCCTCCTAGCCATGCCCGTCGAGACTCCCCGCCGACGGCGCGTGACGCCGAGCGAGCGCGAGGCGAAGGCGCGGTACGAGTCGCTGAAGGCGCTGGTCACAAGCCTCGGCGGCGACAGCGCACCGGAAGGACTACTCGACCAAGAACGGCGTGCGGTGATGCAGCTGTGGAACGCACGCGGACGGCGCAGGGGACGAGCGAGGAAGCGGTAGGGGGAAGCGCAAGTGCCAGAGACCATCATTCCCGATTGGCTCGGACCCGCCTTCAATAACCGCGACACCTTCCTGAGAACGCTCGAGAGTACGGCGCGCGGTCTTGAGGGGCTAGATCCCGTGACTGGGGCCTTTCTGGTGAGCGAGACGCGCGATGTCCATCAGTTGGCCGGATGGTTGCTTGACCTGCTCAAGTGCGGGTCGCCCATCGAGCAGCTGCTGCTTGCTCACCTGATGGTCGGACGAGAGTGGTTGGGGAAGCGCCGTGGGTACTTCTACGATTTCGGTCGCTGCCCCGGCATCGTCTTTGCCCCCCAGTACGAAGTCGAGTCCGACGGCCGCAAGCATCGTGTCGACATCTATGTCGGAGCGTACGGACCTACCGGTACGGGCGCCGAAGTCGGGATCGAGTGCGACGGCCACGACTTTCATGAACGCACCAAAGAGCAGGCTGCGGCCGACAAGCAGCGAGAGCGGCGCCTTGTCCGCGCCGGGTTGACGATCATCCGCTTCTCCGGTTCCGAGATCTTTCAGCAGCCGGAGCACTGCGCTCGCGAGGTGTTTTACACCCTCGAAAGGATGGTGGCAGACCTCGCATGAGCCGACACCGCTACATCAGCACGGACATGGGCGGCGACGAGAAGGTCGAGGCACTCGCAACCAAGGGCGGACCGTTCGCCGCGCTCCTGTATACGCTCCTCATCCCGCACCTGGACGACTGGGGCCGCATGGACGGACGGGTCCGCGAGATCAAGCACAAGGTCGTCCCGGGGATTCCATCGACCGCACAGGACATCGACGCTGCGCTCACGGCCATGCACGAGGTCGGACTACTCGTGAGGTACGAGGTTGGCAAGCATCCGTACATCGCCGTCGACCAGGAGCGGTTCTGGCGCCATCAGACCTACCTCAAGAAGGACAGGCGCGAGAAGGACGAGTCCAAGATCCCGGCGCCATCCGACCCCAGCGCGATTATCGCGGAGATCGCGCATATCGCGGAAATCGCGGAAATCGCGCATAGCGCGCCAGGCGCGGAAATCGCGGAAAAAGTGGCTTTGTCTCCCTTTCCCTCTCCGTCTTCGTCTCCGTCTTCTCCACCTTCGGTGGGCGCCGACGGGACGGCGCCGATGACGGTCCAAGAGCAAATCGGAGCCGTGGTCGAGGACTTCGAGTCGGCTGTCGGCAGGAAGGTGACCAAGAGCGAGCGCGGCATCCTCGCCAGTCGCACAGCTAAGCACGGCATCGAAATCATGGCGAAGGCGGTCAGAGAGATGCGCGCGACGTTGACCCGGGGTGCAGTTGTCGGCGACCCAGGCGAGTACGTCACCGGCATCGTCGACCGGCTAGTCGGAGCCAAAGCCCGCGCTGCGCCCGAAGGCCCGGTGGCCGGCCAGAATTTCACGCAGTCGCAAAGGGGGTGACGTAGTTGGCCATCGCCGCCGACACGCAAGCCGAAGCCGAGTTGGTCGCGTCGCTTCTCACGGACGGCACGACCTGCGCCGAGGCCCTGACGCTGCCGCCCGACGCGATCACCAGCCGGCCGCTCGCCCTCATCGCCGCCGAGTGCATCGCCCAATACAACGGTGGCACGCTCCCCGATCCCGCGAGCGTCGTCCAGGCCCTCGACGCGCAGGGCTCCCTCGCCAAGGTGGGTGGCACCGCCGCTGTCCTCGCCGCCTCGGAGGCCGTCGTCACCACCGCGCCCGGCTACGTCCGCCACCTCGTCGAGCGCCTTCGCGGCAAGTGGGCGCAGCGCACGCTCGGCCGCTACGCCCAGGACTTCCTACGGCTGTCGGGCTCCCTCCAGGGCATGGAGCACGGCCAGAACGAGCGCACGCCTGCCGATGTGCTGGCCGAGGCCACGGAGGTGCTGGAGGCCGCACGGACCGCGATCGAGGACGGTCGCAGCGTGCAGCACGTCCGCGAGACGCTGGGTGAACTGTTCGAGCAGGTCGAGCGCGCCTACAACCACCCCGACAAGGCGTCCGCGGTCATGTGCGGCGTGGAGAGCATCGACGGCCTGCTTGCAGGAGTCGGTCGCGGCCAGCTCGTCACCGTCGCCGCCCAGCCCGGCATGGGCAAGTCGCTGTTCGCCGTCTGGTACGCCGTCGAGGCGGCCAAACGTGGCTACGCGGCGCTGTACGAGTCGCCCGAGATGGACCGCGTCGAGATCGCGGCCCGCATCGTCAGCCAGTTCACCTTCGCCCCGGGCGCCATCGAATACGACCGGATGCTCGGCGTGGGCAACTTCAATGGCCCCGAATGGCAAGCCCTCTCGACGGCCCTCGGTAAGGCCGGCGAACTGCCGCTCGTCGTCACGGATGCCCAGGTCAGCGTCGGCCAGATCCGCGCCGACATCCACCGTGCGCGCCTCATGCTCGGCGACCTGCGCCTCGTGGTGGTCGACCAACTCGAAAGCCTGGACATGAGCGTCGACCAGGTACGCGGCCAGCGCGAGGACGTGGCGTGGGGGCGCACCGTGAACCGCCTCAAGCGGCTTGCCCGCGAGGAAGGCGTCGGCATCCTGCTCCTGCACCAGCTTCGTCGCGAGGCCGAGGACAGACCCAAGCACGTCCCATACCTGCGCGACCTGGCGGACACGGCGGTCGTAGCCAAGCGCTCGGACAAGGTGGTGTTTCTCGTGCGGCCAGCGCATTACCCCGACACCGCACACCTCGAGATGAGCGACCCCGCCTACAACGCGAACGACCTCGACATCTACGTCATGAAGCACCGGAACGGCAAGACCGGCATCGCGACCTGCTACGTCGACCTTGGACGCAACCGCGTGACGCAGCGCGTGTCAGCGGCCCAGCGATGATCGCCGAGCTGACAACGCGGGAGGTGGCGGGGTGAGCGCGATCCAGTGCGGTAGCGAGACGGACCCGCTGACCTTCGGCGTCCTGCATTTGTTCTCGGGGCTCGGCGGGGGCGCTCTGGGATTCCAGCGCGCTACGGCCAAGTGGCAGGGCAGCCACGCCCGCTTTGCGACCCTCGGCGGCGTCGATGTGGACCCCGACGCCTGCCGCGACTTCGAGATGCTGACGGGTGTTCCCGCTACCTGCATGGACCTGTTCTCGCGGGACGACTACACGGCATTTCACGGCCACGAGCCGCCAGCGAATTGGCACGAGGCGACGGGCGCCGACCTGCGCGCAGCGGCCGGAGGTGTGCGGCCCGATGTGGTGTTCCAGTCGTCGCCCTGCAAGGGCATCTCGTCGCTGCTCCCCAAGGCCAGCGCCGATTCGCCCAAGTACCAGGCGCTCAATCGCCTGACCGTACGCGGCATCCGCCTGACGCTGGAGGCGTGGGCCGGCGATTTGCCGTCGCTCATCATCTTCGAGAACGTGCCGCGCATCACGAGTAGTCGCGGCGCGGCCCTCCTCGCCGAGATCAAGGCGACCCTGCGCGGCGCCGGCTACATCGTCGCGGACGGCACCCACGACATGGGCGCGGTCGGCGGCCTGTCGCAGCATCGCGTGCGCTACCTGCTCGTGGCCCGGCGTCCCGACCGCTGCCCACCCGTCCTGTTCGAGCCGCCGAAGCTGCGCGTGCGCTCCATCGGCGAGGCGATCGGCCCGCTGCCGATGCCCGACGATCCTGCCGGCGGCCCGATGCACCGCCTGCCGCGCCTCCAGTGGATCACCTGGGTACGCCTTGCGCTGATCCGGGCTGGCCACGACTGGCACGACCTCCAGCGGCCGGAGGTGGGTGAGTACCGAATCGTGCCGAGCGGTTGCGACCCGTTCAGCCACACGCACACGGTTGCGGGCAGTGACCGTGTGGGTAGCGGCGCGCCGTCGGTCGCCGACCCCAGGGTTCCGGCCCGACCGGACCGCCACGCGGGCGACCTGGCCGTGCGTGATTGGGCGCACCCGGCTACAACGGTCACGGGCGAGGACAGCGTCGGTAGCGGCGCCCAGTCGGTCGCTGACCCACGCGGCGGCCCATACGGGGTCATCGGCTGGGGTGAGGCGGCCGGCACGGTGACGGGCAACATGCGACCGTCCTGCGGCACCACGCCGGCGAACGTCGCCGACCCGCGCCTCGGTTGCTCCCCCCACAGCGGCGCCATGGGTGTCACGGCCTGGACCGAGCCGTCGCCGACCGTCACGGCATCGGGCGACGTACACACGCAGGGCGCAGCGGCCGTCGCCGATTCTCGACTGCCTGAGCCGAACGAGTCCGGCGCGTGGGTCATCATCGCCGAGGACGGCACTTGGCACCGCCCGCTGACGACGCTGGAGCTGGCCGTGCTTCAAGGTCTGCCTGCCGCGCTGCCCGACGGGCGCCCGCTCGTCCTCGCCGGCAAGTCCCAGGCGAAATGGCGCGAGAGAACCGGCAACGCCGTGCCGGTGGGCGCGGCCGAGGCCATCGCTCGTTCGATGCTTGAGACGCTGATCCAGGCGCAGCGCGGCATGACGTGGACGTGGAACGTGCGGCAGGTGCCGGTGTGGGTGCGTCCGTTCGAGCGCGCACGTCGCTGGCTGTACAACCGGCGCAGCAAGCGCGAGGCGGCATGAGAACCGGCGAAGGAGGCGACATGATGAACCACAACGAGACTCCCCCCACGGCGCTTTTGACGGGGCAACCGGGAGAGGAGTCCGGAGGGCGTTCGCCGCGAGCGAGCGCGGGACCTGTGCTGACGCGGCCGAGCGTGGACCTCCGCTCCGTGCGCACGATCCGACGCCGCAACGCCGAACTACGGGCTACCTTGGCGTTTTCCGTGGATGCGGGGTGGGCCGACGGCCTGGTCCTGGCGCTTGCCGACATCGCGCGCGGCCACCGCGATCCGGCCGCCCGTGCGCACCAAGCCCTCGACCACGCAGGGGTGCATGAGCCGGAGCGCGTGCAGCAGACCCGCCTCCCCCTCCCCGTTGGTGCCTCCTGATGTCCCGCCGCCACGCCACCGTAGCCCTCGACATCCACCGCGTCCTCCCCTCCCTCGTCTCGCTCTCCCCACGCGCCTACTCCGAGGCACGCGAACGCCTCGGCCTTGACGCCCCCGCTGCCCTGCACTCGCTGCGTCACGCGCTCATCGTGGGCATCGTCCGCCGTCGCACCGTAGCGGGCGTCCGCTGGTGGACAGTCCACGACGCGGGCCATGTCTGGGTACTCACCGGCAGTCCAGGAGACTGGCGAGCCGTGGCCGTGGGCCACAGAGCAAGGGGGTAGGGGGATGACCGCAGGAACGACGTGCCACCGCTGGACCGACGAGGAACGCGCCGAGTTGGAGCGGGCATGGACGGCAGGCGAGGACGTACACGCCATCGCTGAGCGCCTAGGGATGACCGAGGCGGCAGTCCGGTCGTATGCAGCCCTGCGCGGCATCCGCCGCCCGGAGTGGTACCGCACGATGCTCGCCGTGCGCAACAACGGCGGTCATCCGTGGTCCGACGCTGGCCGGGAACTCCTGACGCTGCTGTGGACCTCGAACGTGCGTAGCTCGGACATCGCCGAGCGCATGGGCCACACGGTGTCGGCGATCCGCAGGCAGGCGAGCAGCATGCACCTGCGGCGCACCCGACCCGTAGGCGCCAATCGGGCGCCGCTCCCCGAACGCGGCGCGCGCATCCGCACGGCAGGCACACGAGCGTTCGCGCGACTGCTGGCGTTCGTGGCGCGATACGACGGCGATGTAGGCGCGGGTGTCGCCAAGGCGCTGGAAATGGCGCGGGAAGGGGTGGGGGTGTGACCCAATCCACCCTTGACACGCGCATCCGTCGCCCTGCGCCCGCTCCCGAGGCCGACCCAGCGCCAACGAATCGGCGCTGCCCCTGCGGTTGCGGCGCCACGCTCGACGACCCCGCTCGCGTCCTGACCTGTACTCATGCGAGCGTCCGGCTGATCGAGGAGGGGCTGCGCTACTGCGGTGCGTGCCAGCACTGGCTGGTGACGAGCGCGGCCATCCGGCGCATGCGGATGCGCCTGCCGTTCCCGAGGTACCGGATTGCAGAGGAGGGATAGCGTGGCGACAACACCGACCCCCGCGGAGACGCAAGCTCTGTCGCGGCAGGTAGCGGAGGCGATCGGGAGCGACGAGGCGTGGGAGCCTGCGGCGAAGTGTCCGCAGGGGCACGAGCGCGGCATCCAGGAGTGGGGAGCGGGCGAACTGTGCGGATTCTGCTGCGGATTGGCGGTGGCTGGCGCCGGAAATGCGGCTGCTACAGCGCGGCCGCTGACGCACCAGGATGCGACCCGAGAGGAGATCGTCGCGGACCTGAGCGATGCGACATGGCACCCCGAATGGCGCATCCCTCGCGGCGCGCCCAAGGCATACGCCACTGGTCCCGGCCTGATTCTCGGGGAGATCGAGTCCTACTGCGACCGCAAGGGTTGCTACCTGAACATGGAGCGCTACCCGCGCGGTACGGTATCGGCCAGCGGCTTCGATCCGTGGTGCCATGCGTGGATGGATATGAGCGGCGCTCGCGTCGACGGCGAGGGCGCCACGCTGGCCGAAGCCCTCTGCCGCGCCTACCTCGCAGCGAAGGCGCGGTGGGACCAATGAGCGACCAAAGGCGTTCGCCGCGCCCCTCGACGCCTGAAAGGAGGACGCCATGCCGCGCCCCATCTGCCCCGGCTGCGACGGCACGCTGGCCTACGGCGCACGCCGCGCCCACCACTCGCGGGCATGCGTGCGTGAGCACCGCTGGCGCACGTCGGCCCTCGTGCGCGCTGCCGCCGAGCATGGCGCGCCCCCTGCCGACTACCTCGCGGCGCTTCTGTCGCGCTTCGGCGAGGAGGGGGTAGCCGCTGTTCTGGGCGTGAGCCTCGACACCGTGCGCCGCTGGGCCAGGCGATGCGAGATCAGGCGCGACTGGACGGTGCGGGGCACGCCGGTGCGGCTCGTCGTGGTGCGGGCGCAGCGACGGCGGGGGAGGGGGAGGGTGCCAGAGGGGCAACGGGTGTTGTTCTGACAACTACTATCGCGTTGCGAACGGCTGCACGGGTCTGCTTTTCGCCGAACCAGCCGAGCGGCCCCACACGGGGGCCGCTCAAATTTTTTGCGCTCGACCCGCAGTACCCCTTACGCATGCGCGGGAGGATCGAGGCGGGAGGTGGTGGCAGCGAGTCTCATCGCCGGAATCGACGTTGGCCTGGTCGCCTGCGGCGTCGTCGTGATCGACGTTGCCGCCTCCCCTCCCTCGGTGGTGCGGTACGCCACCCTCCGGACCGAACGCCAGGCTGGCAAGCGCGGTCTGCGGGTGGCGGACGACGATGCTCGCCGGGCGACCGAACTGGCGGTGTGGCTGCGCGAGCGACTCGCCGGCGTCCGCGGCGTCGTCGCCGAGCTACCGACCGCCGGTGCTCAGGGCGCCCGCGCCAACCGGTCCATGGGTCTGTCGACGGGCATCGTGGTGGCCACGATCGCCCTTGCCGGTCTCCCGGCCGAGTGGGTCACCCCCGGCGAGGGCAAGAAGGCCGCGACCGGGCGCAGGGACGGCAGCAAGGAGCAGGTCCAGGCTGCGGTGTTCGAGCGCCTTCGCTGGCCAACGCTCGGCCGCTACGCATGGGAGCGAGAGCACGTCGCGGACGCGGCAGCCGCCGTACTCGCGGCGTGGGAAGGCACGCTCGTGCGCATCGCTCGGCAGGCCGTCGCGTGAACGCGCCCACCGGTGGCTCTCATGGGTGAACTCGCCGACCGGATGATGGCTCGCCTGGAAGGCGGTCCAGTCACGATTCCCCGTGAACGACGGACGGCGCCCTGGGCTGAGCCCGAGTTGACGACGGTGCCGCCGACCCCGGTCGATCGCTATCTCACTTGCCGCCGGTGCTGGACCGGCCGCTATGAATCGGAGATCGAGCGCGAGGCCCACGAGGCCACGTGCACCGAAGGGAGTAAGCCGATGCCGGCGCTCACGCACGACCAGAAGGCGCGCATCCAGGCCCTGCGCAAGGACGGCCTGACCGCACCGGACATTGCCGCGAAGCTCGGACTCAACGTGCATGCGGTGTCCGGCTACGTGAGCGCCCTGTCGCGCGTGGCGGCCGGGACTCTGACCATCGGCAACGACCGCGAGCGCGTGACTTGCGCGGGGTGCGGCTGGGAGGGGCAGCGGCGGTACCTGGAGGACCACGAGAAGCGGTGCTCCGCGGCTGGGACTAATGACGCACCGTCCGACGCCGCGGCGATCAAGGGCGCCGTGCACCAGGACGAGGCGCCACGCGTCGAGTCGCTGGTCGGCTGCCCGTTCTGCCGCAACGGGTACCCGCTCGATGACCTCGGCGCCCACGCGGTGGAAGCGCACGCCGAGCGCCCCGCCAAGGCTCCGGCCGACGAGCCGACATCGTACCGCTGCCCCTGGTGCGACGTGGTCTCCTACACGGCCGCCGACGCGCAGGGCCACACCCAGGACATCCACACGACGCATGCCGTCGTGACACCCGAGGCCGCGAGCGCGCCCTCCGAGCCCGCGCTGGCTGTCTCCAGCATCCGCCTCGAGGGCACGCTGGACGGCCGGTGGGTCCAGGAGACAGCGCGCCGGGCGCTCGCGGGGCTGCATCCCGAGAGCCGCTACCACGTGACCATCAGCGCCGAGGTCGCATGGGAATGATCGCCACCGTCCTCGTCCTCATGGCCAGCGGCGCCTTCGTGGCGGTCGCCGCATGGCTCCTAGTGGGAGCGGTCACCGATACCGAGACCAGTCCGAGGGAGGGGGAGCGCAGCGATGGGTGACCGGGAGACGGGCGTCGTGGTGTCGATGCGCGGACGCAGCGGCGAGCCGGTGGAAGTGCAGACGACTGTCGGGCGCATGGCCGAGGAGGCGCCCCCGGAAGTCGGCCGCGCCCTGTTCGGGGACGAGGCTACGGCTGCCGCCGAGAGGGCCAAGCGTCCCCTACTCGCCATGATTCGCGAGCGTATGGACGAGGTGATCCCCGAGGGCGCCGTGCGCCAGTTGGAGATCGACACGGACGGCCGCAAGGCCCGTCGCCTCATCAACGTCGAGGAACTGGCCCAGAACGCGGCCACCGCCCAGGAATCGACCCTCGACAACGCCTTCAGCCTGGGTGCCATCTGCGTGGCGCTCTTCGAGGCTGAGCTGAGCAAGGGACAGGTCGCGTCGGCCCTCGGCATCAGCGGCGCACGCGCGGAGCGCCTGGCGCTCATGTTCGGGCTCTACGGCGGCGAGCACGTGCACCCGAAGGTGCCGCTCGAATGCTACCTGTGGCTCTCCTCGCGTGAGAACGCGGAGCCCCTGGCCGAACAGCGCTGGTGCTGCTGGGTGAACGACAACGAGGCCAGCCTGCGCGACCTGCGCAAGGAAGTCGGCTGGCAGCGCAAGGCACCCGACATCGACGCCGACGAGGCCGAGTTCCGCCGCGATGGTGTGCGCCTGACGCGGCGCTGGGACGGCATCGCCCGGTTCATCGGCACCGTTGAGCGAGTCGACCAGATGCGCCTGGAGACCGAGAGCGCGTGACCAAGCGCTCCAAGAGCCCGGCGCCGTCCGACCGTGAGGTGGGGCGGCGTCTCCTCGAGCGGGCGTTCGCCACGGCGCGCCACACGGCCCGGCGCCGCACGTCGCTCGGCGTCGGACTACCCACGCTGCACGAGGTGACCGAGGAACTGGAGGGGCTTGCCGTGCAGGAGTGGGGCGCGGCCAAGCGTGGCCCGGGCGACGCGCCCTGGCAGAAGGGCCTCGTGCGCGCGGGCCTCGGTACGGCGCTGGCCGTGCGTGAGGCACTGCGCCCCCTGGGGTGGTCAGGATGACGACGCTCTCAGACAAGTTGAACATCCTCCTGACCCGCAAGCGCTGGTCAGCCGAGTACCTGGCTCAGCGAGCCGACATCAGCCAGCCGTACATGTCGCGGCTCCTGTCCGGCCAGCGCGACAACCCGACCCGGGCCGTGGCAGACCGCCTGGCCGCCCTCCTCGACGTGTCCAGCGACTGGCTCCTCGGTGGTCTGACCGCGGCCGACCAGTGCGAGCGGTGCGGTGGCGACCTGGTGCGTGTGTCGGAGCGTGTTCCCGCACCCACTCGCACCGACCCGTCGCGGACGATCGTCGACCCGCGTTGGTGGTGCGCGACGTGCCGGCGCCACGTGGTGCCCCTGGGCTACGGGAAGGCCGGCATCGAGGGCCTCATCCGCGACGAGCGGGCCACGCAGCAGCGCGTCATCCCTCCGGGGACGCACTCGTCGAAGTCGGGTGGCCGCAAACGGTCCAAGAAGGGCAGCGGCGTCGACTCCGTGGTGATCGACACGGGCCGCGGTGGGCGGCGTGACGCCGCGGGGCGGCTGCCCGGCCGGTACGGGTAGGCGCGAAAAGATGCCTGGTATGCCCGGACGTTGACTTTCGGAGGTGCCGACGTGCTAGTGTGGCAGCGAAGCGTGCACGCCCGGACCGAGTTGCGGGGCGGCACGCGTCTTGGTGCCCGCGGGGAGGTGTCGCGATGATCCGCGTGATCGAGTGCGACACCGCCGAGGAGGCCGTGACCGTCCTGGCCGGCATCGACGCCTGTATCTGCGAGGCGCCGGCGACCCCGTCTTCCGACCCGCCTGCCGAACCGGCGCCCGGCACCGCCCGCCTCCTGTTCGATGGTGGCGAGTGGGCGGACGTCCGAGTCCCGGCGGACGGCGCGAACATCGGGTGGGCCCTGCGGATGGCAAGCGGCCTGATCCCGACGCACCTGAAGTACCCGGTCGTCGTGGTCGACCCAGGTACGGACCGGGCGCTGGGCCCGCACGACCCGATCGCCGCCGGCGCCATCTACCGCGCCTACGGGCTGGGCGAATGAGCGCCTTCCCGGGGCGCGGGCCCGGAGGGGTACCGCTGATCGGCCAGCGGGCCAAGCAGGAAGCGATGCGCGAGGCCGTCGCCAAGCTCGCGACCACCGGCGACGTCATCCAGATCGCGACCAAGACCACCCAGACCCTCGGGCGTCAGATCGCCAAGGACGAGTGCCAGAAGCTCCTGACGTTCCTGATCGCGTCGACGCCGGCGGTGCGGCGCGCGGTGATCCGTGCGCAGGCGGTGGCCGCGTCTGGGCGTGCGGTGCCCCCGGGGGTGCTCGGCTACCAGCGGTGGTGGCTGGCCGATGCGTTGGGGCGAATTCGCGGATGGGGCCTGCCGCCGGTGCGCGACGAGGTGCCCGCGGCAGAGGAGCCCGCGCCGACGCCGGAGGGTGGCGTTCCGCCGGAGGAAGTGACATCGCCGGCGGGTGTCGGCAGCGAGGAGGGCGCCCGGTGAACGGCCGCGTAAGGCTGCGCCCCGTGACAAGCGAAGACGTCGCCCTCATGGCCGAGATGTTCATGCCGGCGGCTTCCCGTGAACTGAGCAACTCGGTCATCACGCCGCCCTCGGCGGTGCCGGCGAGCGCCCGGGCCGCGATCGACGATCGCTACCAGGCGTGGTGGGTTGTGATGGGGGAGACCGACCGCGCCGGCGCCTTCGTGGAGCGGGGAATCGTCGGCTGCCACCAGCTGCACTTCTGGCGCTGGGAGGGCGAGATCGCTAAGTGGATCAAGCCCGAGCACCGCGGCCGGGGATTCGGTATGGCGGCGCAACGCGCCCTGCTGGCCGAGTGCTTCGACACGCTGCACCTGAACCGCGTCGAGTCCCATGTGCACGTGCCCAACCTGGCCAACCAGCACATCTGCACGGTGACGATGGATCGGGTGGGCGAGTACAGGCGCGGGCCGCGGTGGCCGGGCGACACGGGTGGCGTAGTAGAGCTGTACAGTCTGAGCGCGACCGACTGGCGCGAGAGGACCCGGGCCTGACCGCTGCCGTATAAACGCACCACGGCCCCGCGAGTCCATTCAGGATTCGCGGGGTCCGTATGCATGACGATGCAAGGGGGCGCCCAACCGTGGGCCGGCCGACCAAGTACGACCGCAACCAGTTGATCCTGGTCCAGGGCTGGGCGCGGGACGGTCTCTCCAACGAGCAAATCGCGCAGAACCTGAGCATCGCGCCGGCGACGCTCTACCAGTGGCAGCGGCGCTACCCGGAGTTTGCAGAGGCCCTAGCGCGTGGGAAGGACGTCGTGGACACGGAGGTCGAGAACGCCCTCCTCAAGCGGGCACTCGGCTACGACTACGACGACCAGGTCGCGACGCCAAGCGGCCACGTCGTCACCGTCCAGCGGCACATGCCAGGCGACGTCAGGGCCCAGACCCTGTGGCTGACGAGCCGACGCCGCGACCGCTGGGCGAACCGCCAGGAGATCGAGCATTCCACGCCGCCGGGCCGCCCCATGGAGGTGTCGCTGTCGCGGCTCAGCGACGAGGAGCTGGAGCAGCTTGAGCACATCGCTGAGCGGCTTGCCGTCGCTGGAGTCGATCAGGACCGAGAAGGCTAGGCGCCACCTTCGCGACTTCATGCGCCTCGCCTGGCACGTGGTCGAGCCGGCGACGCCATTCGTCCCCGGCTGGCACCTGGACGCCATCTGCGAGCACCTCGAGGCGGTCGCCGGCGGCCAGATCCGCAACCTCGTAATCAACATGCCGCCGCGGCACGCCAAGTCGCTCACGGTGGCCGTGTTCTGGCCGGCCTGGGAGTGGATCGACCACCCCGAGCGCCGATGGCTGTTTGCCTCCTACGCCGACAGCCTGAGCCTGCGCGACAGCGTGAAGTGCCGGCGCCTCATCGAGTCGCCCTGGTACCAAGAGCGGTGGGGTGACCGGTTCCGGATGGCCGGTGACCAGAACGCCAAGGGGCGCTTCGAGAACGACAAGACCGGCTACCGCCTGGCCTCCTCGGTGGGCGGTGCGGTCACCGGCGAGGGCGGCGACCGGGTGGTCGTCGACGACCCGCACAACGTCCGCGAGATCCCGAGCACGACCGTGCGCCAGGCCGTGCTCGAGTGGTGGGACCAGGCGATGTCGACGCGCCTCAACGATCCGAAGACCGGCGCGCGCGTGATCGTCATGCAGCGCCTGCACGAGTCGGACCTGAGCGGCCACGTGCTCGCCCAGGGCGGATACGACCACCTGTGCCTGCCGGCCGAGTACGAGGGCAGGCGCATTGTCACGTCGATCGGCTGGAGTGACCCTCGGCACGAGACCGGCGAGCTGCTCTGGTCGGACCGGTTCGGTCCCGACGAGCTGACGACCCTGAAGCGGTCGCTGGGATCGTACGGCGCGGCCGGGCAGCTGCAGCAGCGGCCGTCGCCCCAGGAGGGCGGCGTCTTCAAGCGGACCTGGTGGCGGTTCTACGACCGGCTGCCGGAACGATTCGACGAGATCATCCAGTCGTGGGACATGACGTTCAAGAAGGCCGACGACAACGACTTCGTGGCCGGCCATGTGTGGGGGCGCATCGGCGCCGACTGCTACCTGCTCGACCGCGTGCACGAGCGGATGGGTTTCGTCGAGACCCAGCGGTCGGTGCGCGCGCTCACCGCCAAGTGGCCGACCGCGTTGACCAAGCTCATTGAGGACAAGGCCAACGGGCCCGCGATCATCGACTCGCTCGGCCGGGAGATCGGCGGGTTCATCCCCGTCGAGCCCGAGGGCGGCAAGGAAGCCCGAGCCGCCGCCGTGAGCCCGATGGTCGAGGCGGGCAACGTCTGGCTGCCGAGCCCGGAGATCGCGCCATGGGTGACCGAGGTCATCGAGGAGTCTGCCGCCTTCCCGAACGCTGCCCACGACGACGACGTGGACGCCATGAGCCAGGCGCTGCGGCGGCTGAGCGTCGCCGGCGGGTGGCTGGGCTGGATCATGTCGGAGGCGGAATCCCAGCCGGAGGAGGCGGGTGCGGTTGGGCCTTACGGACCTGGCGAAGGACGCCGCCTCGCGCCTGGTGTCGGGGACCAGTGACATCACCGGCCGCGTCATGGCGGCTTCGCAGGGTCGGTGGCGCGGCAACCGCGCACCGCAGGCTCCGATCAAGCAGTCGGAGATCCCGGCCGACATGCAGCAGGCGATGTTCGACGTCGGCATGGCCACCGGCCCGTTCACGCCGGGCGAGCCGATGCCGCCCTACCAGCCGATCGGCGAGAAGCCGGTCATCACGCCGTTCCCGGTGGGCTACAACATCTGGGCGATCCCGCGCGGCATGGCCGGCGTCGGGTTCTCGACCATGAAGTCGATCCTCTCGTCGTGGGACCTGGCCCAGGCGTGCATCGAGGTGCGCCAGGACGCGGTGCGCTCGCTCGACTGGGACATCGTGGCCGAGGACGAGGACGACAACGAGCGGTACGCCGACGAGCTGAAGGCGGCCAAGCGCTTCTTCCAGCGGCCGGACGGCTACAGCGACTTCGACACCCTCCAGGCCAAGGCACTCGAGGACTACCTGCGCTACGACGCGCTGTCGATCTACCCGCACCGCACGCGCGGCGGCAAGCTCGGCTCGCTCGAGGTCCTCGACGGGACGATCATCGCGCCGCTCGTCGACGCCCGCGGCGCCATGCCGCGCTACCCGGCGCCGGCCTACGTGCAGTGGGCGTGGGGACTGCCCTGGCAATGGCTGACCGAGAAGGACCTCGTCTACATCCCGTCGCGGCCGCGTGCCCAGACGCGCTATGGGCTGGCGCCGATCGAGTGGGTGCTCGTGCCGGCCAACACCGACCTGCGCCTCCAGTACTACTTCCTGAGCTACTTCACCGAGGGCGAGGTCCCCGAGGTCTTCATCAACGCGCCCAAGGAAGCGACCAACCCCGAGCAGATCAAGGCGCTCCAGAACGCCTACAGCGCGACCATGAGCGGTGCCCGGGCGGCGCACCACAAGGTGAAGTGGATCCCGCCCGACTCGAAGGCCATGGTCATCAACAAGGGCAGGTTCGACACGGCCTTTGCCAGCTGGCTCATGACCCGCTGCTTCATGGGCTTCAAGGTGCAGCCGGCCGAGGCGGGCTACACCGAGAACGTGAACAAGTCGAGCGGCGACAGCCAGGAGAACGTCCAGTTCCGGCGCGGTCTCAAGCCGGACACGCGGTACTTCGCCCGGGTGTGGAACCACATCCTCGACCTGCACCTGGGGATGCCGTACGCCCGGTTCAAGTACCTGGGCATCGAGGAAGAGGAGGACCAGCTGATCCTGGCGCAGACGCGCAACATCTACGTCCAGATGGGCGCGCTGTCGAGCGATGAGGTGCGCCAGGAGCTCGGCTACGACGTCGATCCCGATGCCCCGGTCGGCCGGGCCGTGTACACACCTCGCGGCCTCATCTTCGTCGACCCGAAGAGCCAGGCCGCCGCGCGAGCCCAGGGGGGTCTGCTCCAACCGCAGGCCGGTGGCGACCCGAACGCACCGGTCGACGGCGACGACAACACCCAGGACCCCCAGTGGCTCTCGCCCGACCAGGGGATCGTGGACCCGGTGATCGAGCCCCAGCCGACGCAGGAGGGCCAGCCCAACCAGCAGGCGCCAACGCAGCCCCCCGACACGGGAAAGGCCATCCGTGACGACCTGCGCAAGTGGCAGCAGTCGGCCGTGCGCCGGGCCAAGGAGGGGCGACGCCAGAAGCCCTTCCAGTCCGACGCCATCCCGGAGGACGTGTATCGGCTGGTCGAGACCCGGCTGGCCAAGGCGACGACGCCCGAGGAGGTGAGGGCTGCTTTCCCTACCTCGGGGCGGTTCGGCCTGAGCCGGGCCGCCCAGACGCAAGCACCGGCGGCTGAGGAGGAGGGCGTCCTCGCCGACGGCATCCTTCGCGAGCTGCTCCGACGGATGGCTCCTGAGCTGCACTCCGTGCTGGCCAAGGAGGCGCCGGCGATCGCGCGCGACCTCGCCCAGGCGGTCGTCGACACCATCAGTGGCATCACCCAGCGAGCAGCCGCCACCGGCTCGTCGATCGCGGAGCCCACCGACCTTGAGGTCCAGCAGGTTCTCGACCACGCGGACTGGTCCGGCATCGGCGATGGCCTTCGCGCCATCCTGCAGCCGAACCTCGAGGTCGCGTTCGCCCACGGCGGCGAGCGCGGCCTGAACCTGGTGGGGGCGGCCGAGGGCAACGTCAACCAGGCGGCGATCGACTACGCGGAGCGCCGCGGCGCCGAACTCGTCGGCATGCACCGTCTGCCGGACGGCACGTTCGTCCCGAGCAGCAACGGGTACGCCATCGACCAGGCGACGCGCGACATGCTCCGGGTGACCGTCAGGGACGCGATCGCCAACGAAGAGCAGTACAACGTCATCCGCAAGAAGATCGTCGAGAACCACGCCTTCAGCTACAGCCGGGCCGACACGATCGCTCGGACGGAGCTCGGCATGGCGTACAACCGCGGCAACATCGCGGCGTGGCGCCAGCAGGGCGTGTCGTACGTCCAGGTGTTCGACGGCGAGGAGTTCGACCAGGCGTGTCGGGACGCCGACGGCTCGATCTGGACGATGGATCAGGCCGAGGCCGATCCGCTTGAGCATCCGCGCTGCGTAAGGGCGTTCGCGCCCGTGGAGGTGAGCCAGGGTGGCTGACAAGTTCCGCCTGTTCGCGCCGTTCACCAAGACCGAGACCACCGACGACGGCGGCCGCCTGGTGGAGGGCTTCGGCACGCTCGAGGTGGTCGACAAGGCCGGGGAGATCATCGACTACCCCTCCACCGTGGAGGCGTTCGCGCGGTGGTCGTCCGAGATCGAGCGCGCGACGGGCGGCAAGTCCAAGGGCAACATCCGCGAGATGCACCAGCCGGTGGCCGTCGGGAAGATCATCGACTGGCGCGAGGGCACACGGGAGGTCGACGGCAAGACCGTCAAGGGCATCTACACCTCCGTGCGCGTGCCGCCCGGTCAGACCGCCACCATCGAGAAGATCGACGAGGGCATCCTCACCGGCTTCTCCATCGGTGGCCGCTACGCCAAGCGGTGGTACGACCCGACCGTGAAGGCGCACCGCTTCACGCCCGAGTTTGCGGAGCAGTCGCTGGTCGACAACCCGGCGGTCCCGGGTGCCACCTTCGACATGGTCAAATCGGCGCCAGACGGCGGCTTCGAGCTCGCCGACTGGCTCGTCCCGCTGGCCAAGGCCGACGCGGGCGACGGCGAGGGCGAGAAGGCCAAGCTCAACGAGGCGGCCGAGGCGCGCGCCAAGGAGTACGGCATCGCCTTCAAGGACGGCAAGGGCCACCTCACGCCGCCGGCCGGCTACCCGACCGACCCGGCGGACTACGGTGACCCGGTCAACTTCAAGTACCCGATCGACTCCAAGCACCTCGAGGCCGCGCCGCCCTTCTTCAACCGGGACGGCCAGCAGGAGGCCGGCGGCTACACCGCCGAGGAGTGGGCCAAGATCGGCAAGCGCATCGCCGACCGCGCCGGCGAGGGCTACTCGTTCAAGAACGGCAAGATCGAGACGCCCAGCACCAAGGACGACGCCGAGAAGGCGGCACTCGCCGAGACCGTCCAGAAGGCGACGTCCGGCGGAAAGCTCAGCCACGGTGACATCCGGCGCCTCGTGCAGGCCGCGGTGTCGGAGAAGGCCGGGCCGTTCGGCGACTACCCGTGGGTGAGCGACGTGTACGACGACCACGCCATCCTCGAGGACTGGGACTCGGGGAAGTTCTGGTCGGTGCCGTACACGATCAAGGACGGCGCGGCCGAACTCGGAGAGCCCGTCGAGGTCATCCAGACCTGGACGCCGGCGGAAGGAGCGACGAACAAGGTGAACCCCCCTGCGACGCCGACCGCGCCGGTCAGCCCGGCGCCCGTGGCGAAGGCGGATCCGAACGACGAGGCCGTCGACGCCCAGATCAAGCGACTCCAGGAGCAGCTCGACAAGCTCAAGGCTGCGCAGGCCAAGGACGACGAAGAAGAGGACAAGGAGGACGCCGAGAAGGTCGCCGGCGCCCTCGAGGTGCTGAAGACGATAGACGGGCGCCTCGCCAAGCGGGGAGTCGCCATCTCGGCCGAGCGGCGCGAGCACCTGCGGCACGCGGTCGACCACATCCACCACGCGCTGGGCGAGCACGACGAGGAGACCGAGGGCAGCGACCACATCCACCGCGAGAACGCCGACCCCGACGCGATGAAGGGCCTCATCGCCACGGAGCTGTCGAAGTCGGCGACGCAGATCGGGACCACGGTCGAGCGCGCCATCCAGGGCGCAGGGCTTGCCAAGGCCTCCGATGTCGTCGAGGTCGTGACCGCCCAGGTGGGCCCCGTGACCGAGGGCCTCTGCAAGGTGAACGAGGCGCTCACGCAGATCGCAGAGCGCCTGACCAACATCGAGAGCCAGCCGATGCCCGGTGGACCCGCAGTCGGTCCGGTGCCCGGGTTCGGCGGGGCGACGCCGTGGAACAACCCCGAACTCGAGCGAGCGGCCCTCCTCGGCCTGCAGCAGCGGACCGACGACCCGATGGTCAAGGACGCGCTCGGCCGCGCGCTGGCGACCGACCTCCTCGCCCAGGGCTTTGCGGCCGCACGCGGCACCGCGGTTCCCACCGGCCCGCGCTAGACCCAACCAAGCAGCACCGAGCGCACTCCGCGAGGGGTGCGCTTTCGCGTGCGCTAAGAGGTGAGACGCCGAGATGAACCCGCTTGGCATCCTCCAGACGCCTGGCGCCCAGGCCGACCTGGAGAAGCTGACGGAGCAGACCCTGAACCTCTTCAAGGACTCCATCCAGACCGGCTGGACCCCGGCCCAGGGCCTGTACCAGTACGGCCTGGAGAACGTCGCCAAGCTGATCTACCCGCTCGTGACCCCGTTCCGGAACAGCGTGAAGCGCAGCAAGGCGGCCGTCGGCGCCGGCGCGGCGCGCTGGAAGGCGATCGTCGGCTTCGGGTACACGAAGCAGCTGCCGACCCAGGCGTTCACGTACGCGGGCGCCCAGGTCGAGACGGTCGAGCAGGACTTCGTCGCGCCCTACCAGCTGCTGTCGCTCGGCGACACCGTGAGCATGGATGCCCAGACCATGGCCCGCGGGTACGACAACCTGCGCGCCAAGGCCGGCATCAAGGTGCTCTACGAGCTCATGACCGGTGAGGACGTCATCGCCCTGGGCGGTCAGGCGTTTGCCCTGCAGGCGCCGGGCGCCCCGACCCTCACCAATAAGAGCACCGGGGGCACCATCGGCACGGGCACGTGGAAGATCGGCGTTGCGGTCGGCACCATCGAGTCGTACTGGTACGGCGGCAGCGCGACGCAGGCGATGATGACCGCCGTCGCCGCCGGCCAGGAGACGAGCACCACGCTGGCGTCCGGCACCACCAACTCCATCGAGGCCACCGTCACGGCCGTCTCGGGCGCCGCGGTGTACTACTGGTTCGACGATGGTGGCACGGGCGGCGCGCTCAAGTTCAACGGGTCGAGCACCGTGAACAGCTACACGATCACGGCGGCCGGCACCGGCTTCGACGCACCCGCCACCGACACCAGCGCGGACGCGAACGCCTTCAACGGCTACCTCGCCACCCTGACCGGCGACTACACGAACGGCGGTCTGGTGCAGCGGGGCACCGGCACGCGCAGCTCGGGCGCGACGTTCGTCAGCCTGAACGGTGCGACGCTGACCGCCAACAACGGCACGATCCAGGAGATCGACAACGTGCTGCTGACCCTCAGCCAGACGCTGAAGATCTCCCCGACGCGCCTCATCATGAACCCGCAGGAAGCGTTCAACATCTCTGACAAGATGTTCTCCTCGGGCGGCTTCCGCATCATGCTGCAGGCCAAGGATCGCCGCGACCAGGGCATCGGCGGCCTGTACCTCGAGGACTACATCAACAAGGCCTTCAACGGCCAGGCGATCAAGATGGTCGTCGACCCGCAGGTGCCTCCGGGCACGATCCTCGGCGTGTGCGACGTGCTGCCGTACCCGGACAACACGATCGACAGCGTGCTCGAGATCGAGACCCAGCAGGACTACCAGCAGATCGAGTACGCCATGAGCCGTGGCACGGGCGCGAACGGCGGCCCGCGGTACGACTTCGAGGTGCGCACCATCGAGACGCTCAAGAACTACTTCCCGGCCGGCGGCGTGGTCATCTCGAACATCGCCAACGGCTAAGACCCGACCCGAACCCAAGGGGCGCGCTGCTCGAACGGCGCGCCCCGGACTTTTAGGAGGCGCCCATGCGTCGGTTTTTCAACGAGTCCCTGGTCGACGACAAGAACGCCCAGGTCACGGTCAAGAACGCGAAGGGCCAGCACGTGGCGCTCCCCGTTGTGAAGGGCGTCATCGGCGTCCCGGACGACCTCATGCCGCGCATCTCGCTGACGGCGGCATGGCGACCGTTCACCGGGCAGGTCCAGGACGTGTCCGACGACGCCCTCAAGCCCGAGGTGCGCCGGGCCGGCTAGTCGGGGGACGCAGGACGGGGAGGTGGGCGGGTGGCGGTCGCGAGCTACACGGATGCGTCGGCCGTGGCCGCCATCCTGCGTCTCCGGCCCGACACGCAGCTCGCGTCGGCTGTAGCCGCCGGCGCCGAGTCGATCAGCCTCAGCGACGTCTCGCTGCCCGGCGGCCTCACGATGTGGCAGGGCATGAGCCTCGCGCTCGACCAGTTCAACCCGGCGCTGCGAGAGACGGTCACGATCACCGGCGCGATCACCGGCAGCGGTCCGTATACGGTGCCGACGACCGCCCTCCAGTACGCGCACGGGGCGAGCGCGCCCGTGAAGGAGGTTTCCGACCTCGCGGACGTCGTCGGGGCGGCCAGTCGCATGGTGGACGACGTGTGCCAGACCGCCCCGGGCGCCTTCGCCCAGCAGACCTGGACGGAGACCGTCGACGGGCAGTCCCAGACCGACGGCAGCCTCCTCGTGCAGGTGAGCGGCCGCAACGTGCAGTCGGTGACGTCCCTCGCCTGGGCGTACGGCGCCGGCCAGGACCAGAACCCGGTCGACACGTCCGCGGTCGAGATCCACGACTACCAGCTGATCGCAGACCCGTCGGCCCTCGTCACGACGAGCGGCCTGGTCAGCACGATCCCGCTGGACCCGTCGCTGAAGCGCGTGCAGGTGACGGTCACGTACGTGGCCGGCTACTCGCCGATCCCGGACGACCTGCAGATGGCCACCCGCATCCTGGCGGCCAGGCTGCGCGCCGCCGGCGAGACCGGCTTCTCGGACGTGGTCGGCGACTCGGCCATGGGTACGCAGACCTTCCGGCGCGGTGTGCCGGCCGACGTCCGCGCCATGCTGCGGCCCTGGATGAGGTGGTCGTAGTGGGCATGCGCATGAGCGGCGCGGCCTTCGGCGAGTTGCGCGGGCGGCTGACCCAGTTCGCGATCAACCTCGACATGGGGATCACCGAGGCGGCTGGCTCTGGTGCGCGCCTGGTCGCCGCCGACGCGATCTCGCTCGCCCCGGTCAAGACGGGTCGTCTGCGCCGCTCGATCACCACGGCCGTCGGCCAGGACGGGGCCAACACCGAGGGCGTCGTCCAAGCGACCGCACCGTACGCGGCCTACGTCGAGTACGGGACGGGCGTCTTCGGCCCCAAGCGGCAGCCGATCGTGTACGACCACCTCCTGCACGTCCAGATCCGGCCCGGGGTGTGGGTGAGCATGTACGGCCAGCAGGGCATGGCGGGTAAGCCCTTCATGCGGCCGGCGTGGCGCGCGACCCTCCCGCGGGTGGTCGACGGCTTCATCCAGGCCATCCGTGACGCGCTCGGGAGCATCAACGAATGAGCCTTTCGGCCATCGTCGCGGCCCTCGCCGAGATCGAGGGTGCCGACGCAACGCTCAAAGACCTCGGACTCGTGCGCGCCTACCCCGACCTGCCCAAAGAGAAGCCGCAGACGCCGTGCCTCATCCACCTGCCGGGACACGGCAAGCGGGCGTGGCCGGCGACGTCGGGGCTGCGCAGCGTTGACCACCACATCGAGACTCAGCTGCTCCTCGGCCGGGCCGACATGACCGCGGCCGACGCGCTCGCCAAGCAGTTCGTCGAGGCCATGTTCGACCTCATCGACAGCCACGTCACGCTCAACGGCACCTGCACCATGGCCGGCGTGACTGAGTACCAGGCGGCCGGGATCACGTGGGGCGGCGTCAGCTACGCCGGCATCGTGTTCACGGTGACGGTCGCCGAGCGCGTCCCGGTCGTCTACGCCAGGTAGGAGGTGGATCCGGATGGCACGGCTCCGGTTCACCGGGGAGTACCCGATGGAGTTTCCGACCCTCCACCTGGCGTGCAAGCCCGGTGACGAGGTCGAGGTCCCCGACGACGTCGAGGTGGCAAGCCCCTACCTCGAACTCGTCCCTGTGCCCAAGCCCAAGCCGACCGACGCCCACGTGGAGGTGAACGCGGATGCCTAGCAACCTTTACCCCGAGGCTCTCCAGGTAGTCGGCCTGGGTAAGGAGACCGCCTGGGGCACGATCGCCGCGCCGACCTACTACTTCCCGGCCAAGAACATCAAGCCGGAGGACCAGATCGCCTACATCAAGGACGACGGCGTCCGCGGCACCATGGCCGCCACCCACCAGGTGTTCGCCGGACCCTCGAAGGGCCAGTTCGCCTTCGACGTCACCTCGGTGCTGCCGGACGCGGCCGGCATGCTGCTGGTCGCCATGCTCGGGCCCGACACCAAGACGGGTAGCGCGGCGCCGTTCACTCACACCTTCAACCTGGCGTCGAACCAGCCGGCAAGCCTCACGGCCACCTGGAACGACGGCTTCGAGACGCGCCAGTTCGCGGGGCTACGTCCCACCGACCTCTCGTTCAAGTGGTCGCAGGGCGCCGAGCTGCAGGCGACCGTCCAGGGCGACTCGCTGCTGTCGGCGGTCGGGGGCTCGGTAACGCCGACGTACCTGTCGGGGGTCAGCGCCTTCGAGGGCTGGCAGGCGACGGCGACGCTCGCAGGCACCGCTGACGCCGACCTGGTCGGCTTCGAGATCGACCTCAAGCGCAAGAACTACATCCAGCACGGCGCGAGCGGCGCCCAGGCGCCGACCAACATCGCCGCGCTCCAGCTCGGTGTGACCGGGAAGGCAACCTTCGACAAGACCGGCGACACCGAGCTCAACGACTTCCTGAACAACACCCAGCCGGCGTTCGTCATCACGCTCACGAACGGCACGTACGTGCTGACCTTCCAGATGTCCAAGTGCGCCTTCATGAAGGCGAACGAGACGGGCAAGGACGTCATGCAGGTCGACGTCGACTTCGAGGGCGTCGAGAACAGCACGGACGCCGGACCCTGCGAGATCATCCTCGAGAACGCGGTCGCGACCGCCTACTAGGAGGGCCCGATGAAGTACCCGTTTGAGACCCGGGTGCGCGTGGCGCTCCCGGACTTCGGCCCCGAGGCGTACGCCGTCGTGCGCCACCCCAAGTTGCTGCCGGCCGCCGAGTATCGGTACCTGTCCGGCGCCGTGTCCCGGGCGCGCGACGCCGACGGGAAGGCCGCCATCGTCCGAGACGACGACGGTAAGCCCGTGCTGGGCGACGACGGCAAGGAGCAGCCGCTCTTCAACATCGACTTCGAGAAGGCGGCCGCGCTCACAGCCGCCATGGTGCTCGAGTGGAACCTCCCAGACCCGGACGACGAGACGAAGGTGCTGGCACTCCCCGCGGACGGGGGCACCGTACCGACCGGCGCGTTCCTCGAGATCTTCTCGACGTTCGGCCAGCTCATGAGCACGCCGGCGGTCCCAAAAGCCTCGTCGTCGCCCTAGGCCAGCACCTTCGCAAGCGCCCAGTCCGCCGTGATGTCGACTTCACCCCGTACAACGAGTTCGTCCTCTGCCGGCTCATGGGCTGGACCTACGCGGAGCTTGCGGCGACGCCGCAGCACCGGATCGAGGAGGCCATGACCTTCCTGGACGTCGAGGAAGAAGCCCGCAAGGCGATGGGGCCCAAGGAGGGTTAGGCGCAGATGGCGATGTCCGAGGTCGCGGCGCTGCGCCTGACCATCTCGGCCGAGAACACCAGCCACGCAGTCCTCGAGCGGCTCGCGACCGCCCTCGACGCCATCCAGACCGCGCTTGAGCGCATCACCAAGGTCGGCGCCGACGCGGGGGATGCGCTGAAGGGCATCGGCGAGGCGGCTGCGCCGGCGGCTGAGGTGAACAAGGCAGCGGCGGGGATCGCGGCGTCCCTGGGCGAGATCGACAAGGCGGCCCCAGATGCGGCTGCCGGTCTGGGCGACGTGAGCAAGGCGGCTACGGACGTTGCGGTCGGGCTGTCGAAGGTCGAGAAGGCCGGGGCACCAGCGGCCACGGCGATCGGGGACGTCGCCAAGGCAGCCGACAAGATCGCGACCACGACGCCCTCCACCGACGAGGCCTTGGCGGCGACGAGCGGGGCGCTCAGCACGGCAGCCAAGGAGGCTGACGGTGCGGCCGCAGCCTTTGACCGGGTGGCGGCCGCGGGCGCGGCTGCCGGTGCCGGTGGTGCGGGCGGTGCAGGTGGTGGTGCTGTCGAGGCCGCAGCGGCTGGTGCTGGGGCCACCGGTGGGCCTGGCGAGATGGTCGCGACGGACGTGGCCCTCAAGGACGCCGGGAACGCAGCGCGCGAGCTGGGCATGCGGCTCCTCACCGTCGGCGCTGTTGCCGGCGCCGCTGGCGGCATCGCGGTCGACATGGGGATCAAGTTCCAGAGCGCCATGGAGTTGATCCACACCCAGGCCGGCGCGAGCCAGGCCGAGGTGCAGGCGATGTCCAAGGCGGTCCTGCAGCTGGCGGGGACGGTCCCATACGGCCCCGCTGCCCTGTCGGCGGCGCTGTACCACCTGGAGTCGATCGGGCTGCGCGGCAAGGCGGCCCTCGACGCCCTGACGGTCGCCGCGAAGGGCGCGGCCACGGGCGGCGCCAACCTGGAGGACGTGACGAACGCCCTGGCGGCCGCCATGGTCAGCCACATCAACGGGGTTCAGAACCTCAACCAGGCGATGGGAATCCTCAACGCCATCGTCGGCTCGGGCAACATGCGCATGCAGGACTTGGCCGCGGCGATGTCCTCCGGCATGCTCCCGGCGGCGAAGGCTGCCGGCCTTTCGATCACTGACGTCGGCGCCGCGCTCGCGACCCTCACGGACGCCGGTGTGCCGGCCCAGGAAGCGGCGACGCGCCTGCGCATGACCTTCTCGCTGCTCTCGGCGCCCACCAAGCAGGCGACGACCGAACTCGCCTCGATCGGCATGTCGCAGCTCCAGTTGGCTCAGGACATGCGAGAGCACGGCCTCATCTACGCGCTGCAGGACCTCGAGACGCACCTGACCCGGACGGGGCTCTCGGCCGAGGCGCAGGGTGAGGTCATCGCCCGGTCGTTCGGGGGCGGCAAGTCGAGCGCCACCATCATCACGCTGCTCGAGAACCTCGACCGCATGCGGACCAAGTTCCAGCTCATCACCGACGGTGCCAACTCGTTCGGCGCCGACTGGAAGGCGGCCCAGGCGACGGCGGCCGTCTCGTTCGGCAAGATGCTCAGCAGCCTCGAGGCGATGGGCATCGAACTGGGCGACCAGCTCATGCCGGTGGCGACCAAGGTCTTCCGGGCCGTCTCCAGCGTAGCGAGCGCCTTCGGCAAGCTGCCGCCGGGGACGATCAAGCTCATCGCCGACGCCATCCTCGGCCTCACTGCCGCCCTCGTCCCGCTGGGGCTTGCGCTGATCGGTGTGGGAACCGCGGCCAAGGTCGCCGAGGCGGCCGACAAGCTGGCGCCGGTGTTCGGTGCGATCACGAGCCCGGTGGGGCTGGTCGTCGTCGCGATCGCCGCTCTCGCGACCGGCATCATCCTCCTCGTGACGCACTGGCGCCAGGTGAACGACTGGATGAAGTCCAACGTGCCCGGCGTCTGGAACGCCGTCGCCACGGCCGTGCGGACGGTCGAGGGCCTCGTGAAGTCGGTGCTGCCCGGCATCGAGCGCACCGTGCTGCAGGTCTGGAACGCGATCGCCTCGGACACGCGCAGCCACTGGGGCGAGATCCAGCAGGTGATCGAGTTCGTCGGCAAGCTGCTGACGGTGCAGGTGAAGCTCTGGGAGACGGAGTTCCGGATCGCCTGGACGCTGCTGTCGAGCATCGTCACCGGTGCGTGGGCCGGTATCGTGAAGACGCTCAGTGGCGCGTTCCAGGTAGTTGAGGGCGTCATCAAGCTCGCCTTCACCATCATCGAGACGCTGGTGAACGTGGGACTCGACATCGTCACCGGCCACTGGTCGAAGGCATGGACGGACCTCACGGCCGGCGCGGGCGCCGCCTGGAAGGACATCGAGCAGATCGTGACCGGGGCCATCCAGACGATCGAGGGCGCCATCTCGGCGTTCACGGGTGCGATCGGCGGCGTCATCTCGGGCATCGAGAAGCTGATCGGCCAGGGGCAGAAGGCGCAGACGGCGGCCAGCACCGCGGCCAAGGCGGCGCAGACCGCTTCCTCTACGGCAACGCCAGGGGGCGTGACCCCCGCCAAGGTGCCGAAGCTCGCCGCCGGCGGCATCGTGACGCAGCCGACGCTCGCTCTGGTGGGAGAAGCCGGCCCGGAGGCGGTTGTGCCGCTGGGCAACGCGAACGCCACCGGCGCCGGGGTGCGACCCCTCGCGACCGGTGGCATGGGCGGCGACGTCTACAACATCACGGTCATGGCCAGCGGCAACGTGACCAAGAACGAGAACCAACTGGCCGACGCGATCGCCCGGCGGATCTACCAGCGGGCGAAGCTCGGCCGGGTGAAGATGGCCTAGGGGTTAGGGAGAACCCACGCCGCCGGCTTGCCGAACGAGGTGTTGAACACGAAGGTGACCCGTCTCGCGCTTGCGGGCACCTCGAAGAACTCGTAGCCAGAGACCGACTGGTGGGCGGCCAAGTCGCCGTCGACACCCGTTCCCAGCAAGTCGTCGGGCCCCCATCGGTGTCCGGTTGGATCCTGGACCGTCATCTCCAGGTCCGCTGAGATCGTGGTGTTGTACTTGCCGGTGTTGGTCAGGCGCAGGCCGACCGCCATGAACACGTAGCCGTGCGAGGGCGTGAAGACCTGGCCGTTGGACGCGACTCGGCGCAGGATGCGGACTTTCAGCACGCTCACCCGCAGGCGGATGGCCGTCAGGTTCTCAGACGCCTGGCTAACGAATGCGTGCTGCCCAACGCGCAGCGCGCCTCCAGCCTGTGCGACCGGACCACCCAGGCCTACCACCAAGCACGCTGCCGCGAGAGCGGCGGCGACCTTTCGCACGACTTTGCCCCCTTGTTCCAGCGAGCCTCAGGAGGGCCCCGATCCCGACGACGAACGCGACGAGCATGACGATGGGCCAGAAGGCGATCGCGAGGGCGCCCAGGATCAGGAGGCCGACGATCACGACGGCGACTCGGAACGTCGGCACCACCCCCTCACGGCGCCGTTGTACACCCTCGCGCGCGTGGCTGGCAATCGTTTCCGACAAACTGTCGCCCCCGGAGGTGCGCCGTGGCCGGGACGTCCATCACCATCAACGGGGTCGACGTCACGGCGTACATCGACATCGACGCGGGCCCGGACGCCGGCAACACGTCCGGTCACGGCAGCACGAGCGCTGGGTCGGGCGGCACGTTCGAGGTGATCGAGAGCCCGGCCCAGTCGCAGTTCACCTTCCAGTGCGACCTGGTCATCCCCACGCCCGGTGAGATCCCGGTGCCGCAGGTGGGCAGCACGATCAGCTGGACGTCCCCGGCCGGCCTCGAGTTCGCCGGCATCATCCAGCAGGTCCAGCCCGAGACGCAGGACACGACCGGCCAGATGCGCTACACGCTCATGGCCACCGACTACACCGGCCAGTTCGACCGGCACTTGGTCGTCGAGGAGTGGGTCCAGGACACCCCGGCTGACCAGATGGTGAAGTACATCATCGACACGTTCGTGAACGCCAACGCCCCCGCCGGTGTGAAGTTCACGTACACCAACGTCCAGGCCGCGCCGCCGGTCGCCGCCCGCAAGATCAACTACCAGCAGCCGTCGGCCGTCATGACCCAGCTGTGCAACGAGCTGCAGTGGGCGTGGTACATCGACTACGAGCGCGACGTCCACTTCGCGCCCGTCGAGTCCGCCGCGTCCCCGCTGGCAGGGAACGTCCTCAACGCGGACACCGACCTTGTCGACTACGGCGATCTGACCCTCAACTGGGACGCGTCGCAGGTCCGCAACCGGATCTACGTGCTGGGCTTCCTGGTGATGTCGAACGCCACGGTGACCGATGACTTCGTGGGGGACGGCACCACGACCACCTTCAGCCTGTCGCAAATCCCGGCGCCCATCTCGTGGTCGTCGACCTACGACATCGTCACGGTGGGCGGCATCGTGTACTCGAACGCGACGGACGTGGCGAGCGCGCTGCCCGGGTACGGCAACCCGGACACGGCCTACTTCAACAAGATGAACCAGACGGTCCGGTTCGCCACAGCGCCCGGCGCGGACGTCGCGGTCCACGTGACGTACCGCTACCTGTACGCGCCGATCACCATGGTCGAGGACCCGGTCGCCCAGGCCTGGTGGGCGAAGATCACCGGCGACGACGGGGTGTACGAGTACATGGTGAACGACAACACCCTGTCGGGCCCGGACACGTCGCTGGCCGAGGCGCAGGCGCAGCTGCTGCTCGCCAAGTACGCCTACCCCGCGATGACAGGAGAGTTCGTCTCCTACACGCAGGGCTGGCGGGCGGGGCAGTCGTTCCGCATGAACTCGGCGGTCCGGATGGGCGGCATCAGCAACAAGCTGTTCTACGTGCTGCAGAACACCAAGACGATCGTGGACGGGACCGGGCGCGTGATGCACGACCTGCAGATCAGCGATCGACCTTACGCCTTCTGATCGCCGGCCGCGATGCGCACCGACGTGACGCTGGCACCTAGGAACACCTTGTAGGCCTCGGCCATCGCTTCCGAGTACGCCTTGGCCTGTTGCTTGACGGCGGCCGCGCCGTCGTGCGCAGGCACGGGGGGGAGCGATCCGCTCCATCGCTTTCATGGTGAGTTGCGTCGCCTGCTCGTGGGGTGTCATCGAGCCCACTCCTTCCGTCGATGAACGTCCGGCGCGGTGCATCGCTTCGACTGCGGTGATGGCAACTCCTGGGAGGTGACCGGCTGCCGTGAGCCTTCCGGCCAACCTCCTCGCCAGCCTGATCGCCCAGGTGAACACCAAGGCAACCCCGCAACAGCAGACCGACAACACGACCCTCCAACTCGGCAGTTACCCGACGGAGTTCAACCAGATCACGGACGAGGTCACGACCAAGGCGGCCACGCTCGCGCAACTCGTGTACGGCGGTCTCCTCGATTTTGGCCAGACCCCGTACTCCGAGGTGATCCTGGCCGACGGCCCGGTCGGCTACTGGCGCCTGAACGAGACCTCGGGAACGACGGCGTACGACTCCAGCGGGCACGGGAACAACGCCGGCTACAGTGGCGGCGTGACCCTCGGGGCCATCGGGCCGCTTGCGTCCGGGCCGTCTGCGGCCGACCTCGACGGATCGTCCGGGCAGGCCGCCCTTCCCAACATGGCGCTCGCCGCAGGCGACCTTACCATCGAGGGATGGGCCTACGATGCCGGGATGCCGTCAGGGGGCGGCGGCGTTATCGGCGTGTGGATTACGGGCTGGGCGGGCGCGTTCGACATTGAGATGGGAGACGGGAGCGTTCGGTTCGAGGCGCACAACGACAACGCAGGCCTCGACTCTGTCCAGTCGATTGCTGGGTCATTCCTAGGTGAGTGGCACCACTTCGCCCTCACCCTGGCGGCAGGCATTCCGCGAGGGTACATCGACGGGGCCTTCGTCTGGACAGGGAGCAACGTGAACGGCGCGCTCGGCAGTACGTACAGCGGGGTCTTGGGGAGCTGGGATCGTCACTTCGCCGGGGCGCTCGCAGAGTGCGCTCTCTACACCTATGCGCTCAGCTCGGAGCAACTCGCGCGGCACTACACGGCGGCCTCGTGGACGCGCGCCACGCTCTCGGGGACCGGCACATCGAAGGCGCCGGGCAGCATGACCCTGGGGCAGTACGCGGACGCGGTGCTCGCCGACTCGCCCTCAGCGTACTGGCGGCTCAACGAGACGAGTGGCACGACCGCGAACGACACGTCTGGCTACGGGCACCCGGGGACCATCAGCGGGACCGTCACTCTGGGCGCCGCAGGGCCGGGCGCGAACGGCGATGCGGCCATGGACTTCGGCGGGGGCGACATCGCGACTGGCCTGTCGTTCACGGCGACCGCCTGGACCGTCGAGTTCTGGTTCGCGGACTCGGACACCGGCGGCCAGGAGATCATCGACGCCGGCTCGCCGACCGGCGCCAGCACCGGGTTCGAGGTCGGGTTCTGGAACAACTCGGCCAACTGCATCCTCGGCACCGGGACAGGATGGTGGCAGGTCAGCCCGGGCGTGCCGCTCGACGGGGCGTGGCACCACTACGCCGCCACCTACGACGGGACGACGCTCACCGTCTACATCGACGGGGCTGTGGCCGGGTCGGGGACGAACGCCTACGCGCCGTCCACGACGACCGTGACCCTCGCCAACGGCAACGGCCGCGGCGCCATGTCGGGGTCGCTGTCGCAGGTGGCCTTCTATACCGCGGCCCTCACTGCGGCGCGGATCTCGGCGCACTACGCGCTGGGCAGGCAGTCGTTCGCGGCGTCCGGTACCGCCCAGACGCCGACACTCGACCTGACCGCCGCCGCTGCGGTGGCGGGCGCCTCTCTGACCGCCTTCGTGAACGATGACTCTACCGGCGGTGTTGACTACTCGGCGATCGTGCTGGAGGACGGCGCGGCAGCCTACTGGCGCCTCAACGAGGCGACCGGCACCACGGCGGCCGACAGCACGGGTAGCGGCAACGCCGGCACCTACACGGGCGGCTACACGCTGAACGAGATGGGCGCACTCGCTGACGGGGACGCGGCCGTAAAGTTCGACGGAGCGAGCGGCTACGTCGGCGTGGTCGGCCCTGTGCTCGCGGTCGCCAGCGACCAAACCCTCACTGTGGAGGGGTGGGTGAATCTCGACGGGACGACGTCCGAGAATGGGAGCGCGGTTCAGTCGAACCCGGGAACCATCGTCGAGTCGAACGAGGGCGGCGGCGCCGCTGGCTTCTGCCTCGCCATCAACGCCAGCAACAAGGTCTGGTGGTGGCCGTCCGGCAGCAATGACCGGTACAGCAGCGGGACCATCTCGGCCAACACATGGCATCACATCGTCGTCGCTCTTACCGGGGGCGACGTGCTCATCTACATCGACGGACGCCTGGACAGCACGCAGGCAAACATCGGGCAAGCGGCCGGGTCGTTCCTGCGGCTGGCTCACCAATCGTGGGTGGGCGGCTGGCTATGTGGGACGCTCGACGAGGTGGCCGTCTACCCGGTCGCCCTCACCGCCGCCCAGGTCTGGCGCCACTACGACGCCGGACGCCGCATGGCCAAGTACCAGGCGCGCTTCTCCCCCGACGGCTCGACGTGGGGCGCCTGGGAGTCGTTCGTGAACGGCGGCGAGCTGACTCCCGAGCGCTACGCCCAGGTGCTCGCGACCCTCGCCACGACGCAGACAGACGTAACACCGCAGGTCAACGGCCTGCGGTTCGCGGTTGCTACGCCAGCCCAGTGGTCGGCGGGGGAGTGGCAGTAGGGCTACTCGCGTGGGTCCATGTCGATGCCGGCCGCCAGAATCCGTGAAAGCGGCAGGAAGAGCCATGTGCCGTCTAGGATGGGCTTTCCGAGGGATGTCCGGATCTTGTTGTTGGCCTCGCTGCCGTCGGGGGCGTTCAGCCACACGCCGCCCTGATCCACGATGAACTCACCATGGTACGTCCAAAACGCGCCGCCGCCGTCCATGCCGCGGAGGACCACGGACCCCTTGCGTTCGACCATGCTGTCGCCTCCCAACGCGCCGTTCGACGGCTGGGAGCCGTTTCCTGTTGCCCGGAGGAGGTGAGCCGTGGCCGTCCACTTGGAGCGCGTCGGCGCCGTCGGCCTGTGGACCCTCACCACGGACGGCCCGACCCGCGGCCGCAGAGTGTACAAGGTCAAGAACCGGTTGTGCCTGCCGTACCTGGCCAACCTGGCGTCGCTCGCCGCGGGGCTCACCGCGCCCTTCCCGGCCACGATCATGCTCGGCACCGGGTCCAGTGCGGGAGGGCCCCTCCCGACCGACACCGCCCTCTGGACGCCGTCGCCCGGTACGTCGATGGCGCTTGCCGGGACCTCGGTGTTCCAGACCTACTACGCCCAGTACATCGCCAACTGGCAGGTGGGAGGCACCGCCACTGGCACCTGGACCGAGGCCGGCATGTTCGACTCGGCAGGCAACATGGGTAACCACGTCGTGCTGAACAGCATCAACGTCCAGTCCGACGAGACCTTCACGGTTGTGGTCAAGGTCTACATGCAGGGCAACTAGGAGGGGAGCTGCGTGGCCGACCTCCAGCAGGTCTCGATCGGCGAGAACACCTACGCCATGGACCTGAATCAGCTCGTCCAGGCGCTCGCCGGGCTGATCGACGTGGGGCAGCTCTCGCTCTTCCAGCCCATCCCGAACCCGTCGGCGCCAGGGCTCGCCCAGGGCGCGGCGGGCAACCCGAACGGCACGTACCGGTGCGTTCAGGTGAACGTGACCGGGTTCAAGACGGGGGCCGGCGCCTTCGTCGTGACCGGCTTCGCCCCGTCCGCCGAGGCCACGATCACGGTCGCCGGCTACGCGATCACCTGGACGCTCTCGCTCGGCCCCGCCGGCACGATCGCTCGGGTCCTCTGCCGGACCGTCGCCGGGGGCGCCTCGGGCACCGAGAAGTTCGCCATCTGGCAGCCGGACAACACCACGACCACGGTGCAGGACAACCAGACGGACGCCGACTTGGGCACGGGGATGCCGACGGCGTCCTCCACGCCGCCGGTGCTCGGCACCGCGATCCCGGCCAGCGTGCCGTCAACCAACTCCACCGGCACGACGCTCATCGGCGCCGGAGCCAACCTGCTGACGTCGCCACAAGCACGGATGATGGGGGGCTAGCGACGTGGCATGGAGCCTGAACGCGGTCGCGAGCGGCCGCCAGCTGTACCAGGGCCAGCCAGGGACGTCGGCCGGCGTTCTGTACACGTCCCCGGCCCAGACGGGGAACGTCACCGGGAGCAGCGGCACGGCGATCATCGAGGAGATCAGCCTGGTCAACACGACGAACGCGGCGGCCACCGTGAGCCTCTTCCTCGGCGGCTCCTCCGCGGCGAACGCGCTTCACGCCTACAACCTCACTCTGCAGCCGTACGACAGCAAGATCTTCTCCGGCCTTCGGACCGTGATCCCGGCGAGCACCTCGATCGAGGGGTCGCAGGGCACCTCGGGAGCGATCACGGTCACGATCAGCGGCAGCGAGGTCGGCTAACGTGCCGCGCTTCTACGACGCGCTCGGCATCGTCAACCCGAGCGCCCTGGAGCTGTACACGCTGGCCAACCCCGTCCACGGCTCGCAGACCTTCACCTCGAACGGCACGTTCACAGTACCGGCGTACGTCACCGAGATCACGGTGGTCGAGGTCGGCGGCGGCGGTGGCGGCTGCGAGTACGGCGCGTCCATCTGCACCAACGGCATGCCCGGCCAGGTGACGACGGTGCAGCTGGCGGTGACACCGGGGGAGCAGTTCTCGGTGACGATCGGGTCAGGAGGGACGGGGGGCGCCAACTCCTCTCCCGGGAACGCCGGTGGCACGACGTCGTTCGGCTCGTACAACGCAGCGGGGGGCGATGGCGCCTTCCAGCCCAACTTCGGCAACACCACGCTCCTGAACACACCACTTGGCAACGGCACCGGCTACGGGGACGGCGGCGCGTCGAACCAGAGCTCCGCAGGCAATACCGGAAGCAACGGCGCCGTCATCGTCTACTGGTAAGGAGGGGCGGTCGTGGACTACTGGGTGCTTTTCGACCAGACGACGGGCGCGATCTACCCGTCGCTCTCGGCGACCGAGCCGGTGTCGTCGGGGATGGGCGTCCTTGGCCCGTACCCCCAGGCGACGGCGCCGACGGACGTGGTCATGGCCTATACCTACCCGTCGCGCTACCTGGTGCAGAACGGCGCCCTCGTGGCCCAGCCGTACTTCACCCTGGCGGCCGCCGAAGCGAACGGCGTGTGGACGCTCACGGCGACCCTGAACGACCCTCCGGCGTCGCCGCCGGCGGACGTCACCTTCACGGTGGCCGGCAACGCCTTCACCGCATCCCTCACCAACGGGACGGCCACGCTCGCGGTCGCGGTCCATGCGAGCTGCGCGGGCTTCGCCGTCCCCGCGTCGGTGGCGGCCACCGGGTGTGTCGCCGGCAGCACCACGTTCAGCGGCACGGCCACCCCGACGGTCGGCCTCCAGGCCTACACGCCGACGAGCGGCAACCCGACCGTCGCCCCGACCGGCGCCGGCTCTCTGGCCTTCCTGCGGGCCTACTACGGCTCCGTGGTGAACCAGGCGAACGTCATGGGCGACCTGGCCACGGCGGACTCGCTCGCCTTGCACACGCTGCTCGCGGTCGTGCTGCCGCCGCTGGTCAAGGCCGGGACCGTCACGCTCGACGCCAGCCAGACCGCGGCTCTCCAGTACCTGACCACGGACCTCGTTCCGGAACTCCCCGTGACCCTCGAGAACGCCGCGCCCGGGGGCACACCGAACCAGCCGACCGCGCTCTACGTGGCCGACCAGACGATCGCGGCCCAGGCATTCGCCGACTACGCGGCCGACGTCGCTCCAACGACTGGCGTCCCGAACCTGGCCTAGCGAGGAGGGGCGCCCGTGGCCTTCGATCCTGGCGCGCTTGCGCCGGGCGATGTGGTGCTGGTTGCTGGAGGCGCGACGACCCTCCCCGGCAAGCTACTCGACGCCCTGATCCGCTGGTCGACGGGCTCGCCGTTCACCCACGCCGCGCTGGCCATCGGTGGAGGCGAGATCATCGAGGGCGTGGGCACCGTCCAGGTGAACGCGGCCAGCAAGTACGCCCGGATCGGCTACGCGTTCTCCGTCAAGGCGACCGACGCCCAGCGTGAGAGCGCCGTGGCCCAGGCCCGAAGGCGCCTCGGGCGCCCCTACGGCGCGCGCGAGCTACTCCTCGACGCTGCCCGGTTCGACCTGCACTGGATCCCGCGATGGGCGAGGCCGCTCAGGTACACCACCTGCAGCGGCCTCGTCGCTGCTTGCTACGCCGCGGCCGGCGTCGCCCTGACCTACGCGCCCTGGCCGGCACCCGGGGACCTGGGCAACAGCCCGGCCCTCGTTGGCCCAAGGCCCTGGGAGGGGGTGAGGACCGCATGATCGTGGAGGGGTTCCGGACCCTGCTTCGGCTCGAGCGGGCCGTCGGACGCCTGGAGGGCGCGCTGGAGGAGATCCGGCGTCACCAGGCGCCGACGTCGCCGGGCCCCACATCGTCGCTACAGAAGTCGGTCGAGGAGACGGCCGCCTTTCGCCAAGCCCTTGAGACAGCGCCCAACTGGGCGACGCAGGAGATCGCCCGGCTACGCATGATCGCTGGCGCCGCGCTGGGAGGCTTCTTCGCCCTCGCCGTGGCCGTAGCCGGATGGTTCACGTTAGGCGCCCACGGGAGGTAGGCCCATGTCACGCGGCGATCGCGCGGCGATGCTGACGGTCGCGATGCTGGGAACCTGGGCGGCCGTCGGCGTCAACGTCGTGGTCTGGGTCGGCCTCTGGGTGACAGGCGTCGTGCCGTTCAACACGCTCACGTTCTGGCTGTCGCTGTGGCCTGTCCTCATCGATCTGGTCATCCTCATGGCCACGCTGGTGCAGGCGCGCGCCATGGCCAAGGCGCTCGAGGCGCTGGACGAGCTCGTCCGGCAAGGGCAGCAGGAGCACGCCGAGATCCGGGACGGTGTCGAGGACATCGCGGAGGCCCTCGGCGTGGACGGAACGGAGGTCGATGTACCCGGTGGGGACTGAGCAGGTGGCCGAGCACGAGATCGGCCGCGTCATCCACGACGACATCATCGACCCGGCACACGCCGAGCGCACGGAGACGCCGGCGTTCCGGGCGGCCAAGGAGCGGCTGCGGGCCGATGGCCACTACCAGTGCTGGGTGTGTGGATCGACCCAGCAGCTCCAGGTGCACCACTTCCTGGCCGAGTACATGTTCAAGGACCTGGTGGACTTCGCGGTCATGAAGGACGTGGCCGAGGCCCTCGACGTGTACGGGTACGGGCGCCTCCTGAAGAACAAGCCGATCACCGACCCCGAGGACATCCGGTGCTTCATGGTGCTCTGCCAGCCGCACCACACCGGGGTCGACCACGGCGACGGCGGCAGCGGCACCGGCATTCACGAGCTGACGTTCCCGTCGTGGATCATGCAGAAGCTCGCCCGGGCCGGCCTCGACCCTGTGCCGCAGCCGGGCGAGACCTTCGCCGACGTCCTGAAGCGGTTGGCGGCCAAGGCGACCTCGGCGTCGCCCGGAGCGCTGGCTTGATCGTCGGGCGTCTCCTCGCGTGGCGTCGCCGCAGGCACCCTCCGTGACGCGCCCAGAAGCCGTCCCAGCCGCCTTCGGGCGGCTGTCTTCGTTTAGGAGGTGTCCCATGCCGAAGTGGGCCCGCGGCAGCATCCACTCTCCGCGTCTTGCGACCGATCCGCGGTTCGACCACCTCGTCGCGAAGGCCGCGCTCCAGGCACCTGGCGTCGTCCCGATTGACGAGGCGCCCTACTTCTCGCTGCGTCGGTTCGTGCCGCCCATCCTCGACCAGGCGCAGACCGGCGCGTGCACGGGTTGCGCCTCGAGGAACTTCCGCTCGACCCTCCAGGCCGCGCAGGGTGGCCAGCAGATCGCCCTCTCGCCGACGTGGCTCTACCGCGAGGAGCGCGCCCTTGAAGGCACGCTTGGCCGCGACGTAGGCGCCATGCCCGTAGACGCGATGCGTGTCATGGCGACGGACGGCTTTGCGTTGTGGGCGGACTACGTTCCTAACTTCGGGACGCTCCAGACCGTCGCCGCGAGCGCCGACGTCATGACGCGCGCCGCCTCGTTCAAGATCGGCGCATACGGTCGCGTTGCCAATTCGGTGGCAGCGGTCAAGGCTGCGCTCGCCAGCGGGCAGCCGGTGCTCACCGGCATCGAAGTCCCTGCCAACATGGAGTCGACCGAGGTGTCGCAGACCGGCATCCTGCCGATGCCAGACAAGCCCACGGGCGGCCATGCCATCTGCATCGTGGGGTGGATCGACAACCCGAACGCGCCCGGTGGCGGCCATTTCGAGTTCGCCAACTCCTGGTCCAGTCTGTGGGGAGACAGCGGCTTTGGCTACCTGCCCTACGCGATGCTCGCGGATGCGACGTGGGTGCCGGACCTGTGGACGGCGAGCGCCGCGCCCGTGCCGATGACCGTCGCGCTCGCCCGCTACGGCGAGCTGTGGAACCGCCTTGAGCCGCCTTCGCCGGGCGTGGGTGGCCCGACGCCGCTGCTGCCCATCGTGGCGGCGCTCCTCAATCACGCGCTGGGACTGGAGGGGAAGGACGCGATCCCGGCGAGCGATGTGTGGACCAAGGCGCTTGGGGATGCCCTCTACCGGTGGCAGGAGGTTCACTGTTCGTCGGCGGCCCTCCTCGGGGGCAGCGTGACGCTCGGCGCGCTGGACCGGTACTCGTTGCGGTTGCTCGTCGACCAGGCGTTTCCCACGGACCAGGAAGGGACGATCTGATGGCCGGGCCGTGGCGCGTTCGGTTCGCCGTCGCACCGCCGGACTCGACGCCACCGCTATGGGAGCCGGATGCCTACGTCTCCGAGAACGGCGACCGGGTCTGGTGGATGGACGGCAACGGCATCGTCGCCGTGTGCTGCCCCTGGTGCGGCGAGATCGGCCAGATCACCACACGCGGGCCGAACGCTTGGACCTGGAACGGCGACATGGAGCGACCGACTGTCAGCCCCAGCATCCTCGTGACCGGGGGACCGGGCGGTTGCGGGATGCACGTGTGGGTCCGCGACGGTCAGATCATCGACGCCGGCACGCCGTCGCACGCACCGACCTAACTCCCCGCGCGCCGTGCCGCTCGCTGCGCACCGGGCGCACCGACCATGGCGCCGGGAGGTGGGGGACCTGCGGCTGCCCGAGCTGCTCGCCCTTCCCGCCGAGTCCCGAGCGTCGGCCCTCCTGACGGCCGGCGCTGTCCGGGTCCGCTACGTGAACCGGGACCACGGCCACCCGCTGTACGGCCGGGAGGGCTACGTCTTCGCCCGCGCCGCTGGCCGAAGTCGCGTGCACAACGAGGGCGTCGTGTTCGAGGACGGCACCTGGTGCTGTGCGCCCTACGGGAACTGGCGCCGGGCCACCTAGAGAGGAGGAACCGATGGGAGAGCTCTTGCACGGCCTCGACGTCTCGGACTGGCAGCCCCGCGTCAACTGGCGCCTTGTCAGCGCGCACGCCGGTTGGATGATGACCGAGGTCGGCTATGCCACCTCGACGCAGACCGCCATCGCCCACGACGGCCGGGATCATCTCCACGAGGCCAGGCGGTGCGGCCTCAAGGTTGGCGCGTACTTCTTCGCCTACCCGGGCAGCAAGGTCTCGGCGGCCGAACAGGGCGCGTTCGCCGCTCGCCAGGTCGCCGGCGTCGACCTCGACTTGCCGCTCGCTCTCGACCTCGAGGTGAACCCCTGCGGCCTGACCAAGACGGCGCTGCGGCAGTGGGTCGAGGACTGGCTGAAGGGGACGGGGCTCGACCCCAAGCGCCTCGCCGTCTACGCCTCGCCCGGCTTCTGGAACGCGGCCGTCGACACGTCCACGCCCGTCAACGCGCACTGCTGGGTGGCTGCCTACGGCGCGCCGTCGGCACCGCGCCTCGACGGACTGCCCCTCCCGTTCGCCTGGCAGTTCAGCCAGGCTGGCCGCGTCCCCGGTATCCCGGGCGCGGTCGACCTCGACGTGCTCCTGTTCGACCCGCAGAAGTAGGACCCACGGAGGTAGAGAGAACGGCATGATCCCCGCGATAGGCTCCGTGTCCTCGGTGTTCAACGTCCTGTGGCTGGCGGTAGGCGCGTCGGCCGTCGCCGCGGTCGGGACGGCCATCAGCCGCGGCAGCGGCTTCCTCCTCGAGCACGAGGCCCACATCAAGAACGCCGAGCTGCGCGACGCCCTGGAGTTTGCCACGAACGAGGCGGCCGGGGCGGCCGAGACGGTCGTGACCGCGCTCAACCAGACGGTCACGTCGGTCGCCAAGGCCAACGGCACCTGGAACGCCAAGGCCGCCCAGGCCGTCGCCAAGCAGGCGCTCGCCCAGGTGAAGGTCCAGGTGAGCGCCGCGTCCAAGGCGACGCTGGCGCGGACGTATGGCGACCTCGACGAGTACCTGCAGTCGGTCATCGAGTCGGCGGTCGGCACGGCCGTGAACAAGGTCGACGTCGCGCCGGCGCCGAGCGCCCCGGTCCCCGCTGCTCCCGCCGCACCCACGGCCGCCGCGTCCTAGCATGGGCACCCGCTCCAAGTGGCTCCCGGTCCCGCGCCCGCGTTCCAGGCGACGGGTGAGGGGTGAGCGGATCCGGGCCGGTCTCGCCGTGGCGATCGTCCTGGTCGTCGCGGGTGCGCCGCTCATCGCCGGCCTGTTCGCTCTGTAGCACCCTGTATTGTCACAAGTCTTGACAGTTCGACAGGGGCGACACTAGGCTGGCTTGGCGCGGTCGTTCTCGTCGTAGCCATCGTCCAAGCCCTCGACGCCCGCTAGCTGCCCCCTGCTGAGTGGAGGGAACGCCCGCTGCCGGTTCGCCGGTGGCGGGCGTCTTGGCGTCTCTGGGGCGTCGGGGAAGTTCCCCAACATGCACCTCCTGTGGCCGTGCCGAAGGCGACCCGCAGCGAACAGCCCAAAAGTGAAAACCGCGCTGCGAAGCCAAATACGCCCCGTCCGGCGCTGTCCCCGCACCGTCCATAACGACCTCGGCGAGAACTGAAAATCCTCGTGTCGGCGGTTCGAGTCCGCCCTGGGCCACCAGCTTTGTCCAGCGTCGCGCATGTGACAAGCGCCTTCGGGACCTCGTCCTGGGGGCGCTTTGCGTTCCGGCGCGAGCGCGCGGCGGCCCGTTCCGGCAGGTGGACGATGCAAGGCCCCGGCGCCCGCGCGCCGGGGCCGGCCGTGTCCATGCGCCCTACGCGGAGGGCAGGGCGACGGCGTCGTCGCCGGCGCGGTAGTCGGCGGGCGCGGTCTCGTCCTTGCCGTTCGAGACCTGCGCGGCGTTGAGGATGATGGTCAGCACGCCCGTCACCACGAGGTTGGCGATGAGCGCCCAGATGCCGGCGTAGCCGGCCAGGCCCGTGCCGATGACGAACGTCGACTTCCATCCGGCGGTGTAGGCCATGTACGTGCCGACCACCATGCCGACGAGCCATCCCGCGAGGAGAGCCGAGCGGTGGAGGCGGCGGGTGTATAGGCCGCCGACGATGGTGGGGAGGGTCTGGAGGATCCAGATCCCGCCCAGGGTCTGCAGGTAGAGCGAGAACTGGAGCGGGATGCCGACGACGAACACGAGGGCGCCGAGCTTCACGACCAGCGACACGAGCTTGGCGACCGCGGCTTGCTGCCGCTCGTCGGCGGCCGGGGCGAAGTACTCGCGGTAGATGTTGCGGGTGAACAGGTTGGCCGCGGCGATCGACATGATCGCCGCGGGAACGAGCGCGCCGATGAGGATGGCGGCGAAGGCGAAGCCGACGAACCACTGGGGGAACATCTTCTCGAACAGGAGGGGAACGGCCAGGTTCGCGTTGCCGTGCACGTGGATCCCGGCCGCCAGCGCCATATAGCCGAGCAGGGCGATGAAGCCGAGGAGCAGGCTGTACAGGGGCAGGATCGCCATGTTGCGGCGGATCACGCGCTGCGACTTGGTCGCGAACACGCCCGTGATCGCGTGCGGGTAGAAGAACAGGGCCAGTGCCGAGCCCAGGGCGAGGGTGGCGTAGACGCCCATGATCTTCGGGGACAGGTAGATCGACCCGGGCGTCGCGGCCGTCGCGAGCGCGTGCTCGGCGGTGCGGAAGATGTGGCCGAATCCGCCCAGGGACGAAGGGATGACGATGAGCGCGACGATGACCGTGATGTAGATGAGGGCGTCCTTCACGATCGCGACCGCAGCCGGGGCGCGTAGGCCGCTCCGGTACGTGTAGACGGCCAGCACGGCGAAGGCGAGGACGAGCGCCGTGTCATGGCCGAACACGCCGGCGCCGGTGAAGCCGAGGGTCTGGAGCACGGCCTGCATGCCGACCAGTTGAAGGGCGATGTAGGGCATGGTAGCGAGGATCCCGGTCACGGCGACGGCGAGGCCGAGACCCCGGCTGTCGAACCGCCCCTTGGCGAAGTCGGCCGCGGTCACGTAGCCGCGTGCCCGGGCCACCGACCACAGCCGGGGCAGGACGACGAACGCGAACGGGTAGATGAGGATCGTGTACGGCACGGCGAAGAAGCCGATCGCGCCGCTGCCGAACACCAGGGCGGGAACCGCGATGAAGGTGTAGGCGGTGTACAGGTCGCCGCCGAGGAGGAACCAACTGACGATGGTGCCGAACCGGCGACCGGCTAGGCCCCATTCGCTCAGGACCGTCAGGTCGCCGCGGTTCCAGCGCGCGGCCCAGAAGCCGAGCAGCGTGACGGCGAGGAAGAGGACGACGAACACGGTCACGGCAGCTCCGTTCAACCGCAATGCCCCCTTTGCCCGATCCAGGTGCCGGCGCGGTCAGCGGGTGAGCGCGTACACGGCGAGCGTCAGGAGCCCCGTCAGCACCACCCAGAGCAGCTGGTACCCGTAGAAGAAGGGCAGGCCGGCGATCGACGGCGTCGGCCCGTTGTAGGTCTGGGGCAGGAGCATGGCGACGAACGGGATGACGAACAGCAGGTACCACAGGCGCCGCCCGTTTGGCGTGGCCTCCCGGCCGTGCAGCGGGTCCTGGTTCATGGTCCTCCCCCCTGAGCGTCGATCCATGATCGCGTCCGGTTGCGCCGGACGCCAATGGGTTGGTCGTGTTGGGCGAATATTCCTGCCTTTCGCACAATGCGCGGGCGCGCCGCGCTGCCATCCCGTATGCGCGCGACGGCGGGGCATGCCGGGCGCCCGTCCGGCACGTGACCGGGCGGGCCTTGGACGGTCGCCGGGATGCCCGTCGGCCGCCTGCCGGCCGCCACCGGTCCAAGCACCGCCCCGTCCGGCCGCTCATCCACTAGGGCGAGCCGTCGAACGACGGCGATGGCGGCAGCGGGGGTGGAGCGATGGGCGTGATGGAAAGCGTCGTGGCGGCGCTGTGGCTGGCCGTGGGCGCATCGGCCATGGCCCTGGTCGGGCGCCTTGTCGCCCAGGGAGGACGTCTCCTCCTGGCCCAGGAGGCGCGGGTGAAGAACGCCGAGCTGCGCGACGCGTTGGAGTTCGCCACGAACGAGGCCGAGCGGGCCGCGGAGGCGATCGTGACCGGTCTCAACCAGGAGGTGGTGGGCCAGCTCAAGGCCGATGGGCGGTGGAACGCGCAGGCGGCCAAGGCGGTCAAGGACAAGGCGGTCGAACTCGTGCGGGCCGCCCTCAGCGACGAGGGCAAGGCCGCGCTCAAGCACGCGGTCGGCGATCTCGAAACCTACCTGTCGACGCTGATCGAGGCCAAGGTGGCGGTGGCGCCGAACCGCACGGCGGCTGGCGGACGCAGGGGCGTGACGGCGGTGCGTGCCGTCGCGGCGCGCTAGCCGCGACGACACCCGGCACCGACCTGGGTACAATCGGTGCATGGCAGAACGTTCGGGCACGAACGGGACGAGGGGCGCGGCGGCGACCGGCAAGGTCCGCCCGCCCCTTTGTCGCGCGGCGGCGGCCCCCAAGGCCCGGCGCCGCAGGCGATAGGCAGGGGAGGGGACGGGGGCGGCACAGGCGGCTGGACCCGCGCCGGGACAGTCCGGCGTCGCCTACAAGTGGATCGCGCTATCGAACACCACGCTCGGCATCCTCATGGCCTCGATCAACGGCACGATCCTCATCATCTCGCTGCCCGCGATCTTCCGCGGCATCCACGTGGATCCGCTGGTGCCGAGCCAGACCAGCCTGCTTCTGTGGGTGATGCTCAGCTTCAACGTCGCGACAACGATCCTTCTCGTCACGTTCGGGCGCCTGTCCGATTCGTGGGGGCGGGTGCGCCTGTACAACGCCGGCTTTGCCGTCTTCACGCTCGGCTCGATCCTGTCGTTCCTCACCCCGGGGACGGGCGTCGCGGGCGAGTGGGAGCTCATCGCCTTCCGCTTCCTGCAAGGGATCGGCGGCGCCTTCCTGTTCGCGAACAGCGCGGCCATCCTGACGGACGCGTTTCCCACCGACGAGCGCGGCCTTGCCCTCGGCCTCAACTCGGTCGCGGCGATCGCCGGCGGCGTGATCGGCCTCGTCCTGGGCGGGCTCCTGTCGGCGGTGAACTGGCGCCTCGTGTTCCTCGTCAACGTGCCCATCGGCCTACTCGGCACGGTCTGGGCGTACGTCGCCCTGCGCGAGCAGGTGGCCGTGCGCGAGCCGCCGCGCCTCGACCTCGTCGGCAACCTGACCTTCGGGTTCGGCCTGCTCGGCGTCCTGGTCGGCCTGACCTACGGCATCATCCCGTACGGCGCCCACCCGATGGGCTGGGCAAGGCCGATCGTGCGGTCGATGATCGTCGGCGGCGCCGCGCTCCTCGCCGTGTTCGTGTGGGTCGAGGGGCGCGTGCGGGAGCCCCTGTTCCAGCTGGGCCTGTTCCGCATCCGCGCGTTCGTCGCCGGCAACGCCGCCGGCTTTCTCGCCTCGGTGGCCCGCGGCGGGCTGCAGTTCATGATGATCATCTGGCTGCAGGGCATCTGGCTGCCGCTGCACGGCGTCGCGTACGTGAACACACCGCTTCAAGCGGGCATCGACACCCTGCCCCAGATGGTCGGATTTCTCCTCGCCGGGCCCGTGAGCGGGCGGCTTTCGGACCGGTTCGGCGCGCGCTGGTTCGGCTTTGCCGGCATGGTGGCGTGCGCCCTGGGCTTCGCCCTCCTGACTACGCTGCCGGCTGCCTTCCCGTACTGGCAGTTCGCCGCCTACATCTTCCTGGTCGGCGCCGGCATGGGCATGTTCGCCTCGCCCAATTCGGCCGCGATCATGAGCTCGGTGCCCGCGGTCTACCGGGGCGCGGCCTCGGGCATGCGCTCCACGTTCCAGAACGCCGGCATGATGATGAGCATGGGCGTGTTCTTCACGATCGTCATCGCGGGCATGAACACGCACCTACCCGGCGCGCTGCGCAGCGGCCTAACCGGGTTCGGCCTGCCGGCGCCGGTGGCGGCCGGCCTGAGTCGCCTGCCTCCGACCGCCACCCTGTTCGCTGCCCTGCTCGGCTACAACCCGATGGCCCACCTGGTGCCGGCCGCGGTTGTGCACGGGCTGCCGGCGGGGCGTGCGGCGGCCCTGGTCGGCGAGCGCTTCTTCCCGCACCTCATCAGCGCGCCCTTCATGGAGGCCTTGCGCGACGTGTTCTTCTTTGCCATGGCCATGTCGCTCGTCGCCGCGGTCGCGTCCTTGCTTCGCGGCGGCCGGTACGTGGTCGAGGATGAACCCGCCCGGCGCCCCGCCCGCGCGCGCGAAGGCGCGCCCTCCCCGCGTCGCCCGGCGCCGCCCGGGGGCGGCGGGCGATAGCGACGCCCGCCTTCCGGCCGGACGCCCCGGATGGTAACGTCGTGGGCGAAGCCGGGAGGTGCCCATGGTGCAGAGCGTGGAGAGGCTGGGGGCGCAGATCACGGTGGCGGCGGCCGCCGCCGCGATGGACCGGGGCGAGACGTCCTCGTCCGAGCTTGTCGCGTACTACCTGGACCGCATCGCCGCCCTGGACGCGGGTCCGGACGGCCTGAACAGCATCCTCGAGGTCAACCCGCAGGCCGTGCAGATCGCCGAGGGGCTCGACCGCGAGCGGGCCGCGCGCGGCGTGCGCGGCCCGCTCCACGGCATCCCGGTCGTCGTGAAGGACAACGTCGACACCGCCGACCTCATGCACACGAGCGCCGGCACCCGTCCGCTTGCCGACCACTACGCCCGGCGGGACGCCCACCTGGTCGCGCGCCTGCGTGCGGCGGGCGCGGTCATCCTGGCCAAGGCGAACATGACCGAGTGGGCCAACTTCATGAGCGACCACATGCCCAACGGCTACAGCTCGCGCGGCGGCCAGGTGACAAACCCGTACGGCCGCGACATGGACACGGGCGGCTCGAGTTCGGGCAGCGCCGTGGCCGTGGCCGCGGACCTGACACCGCTCGCGGTCGGGACCGAGACGTCGGGGTCGATCCTCAGCCCCGCCAGCCAGAACGGCGTCGTCGGCATCAAGCCCACGGTCGGCCTAGTCAGCCGCACCGGCGTGATCCCGATCTCGTTCAGCCAGGACACCGCCGGGCCGATGGCGCGGACCGTGCGGGACGCGGCGCTGCTCCTCGACGCGCTCGCCGGGGTCGACCCCGACGACCCGGCGACGTGGGCCCAGACGGGTCGCACCGGCTCGTCGCACACCGCCCTCCTGCGCCCGGACGCGCTGCGCGGGGCGCGAATCGGCGTTCCCCGCGAGCCGTACTTCGACAAGCTCGACGACGCCCGGCGGGCCGTGCTCGAACGGGCCCTGGCGGCGTTGCGGGCGGCGGGGGCGGAGGTGATCGACCCGGTCGCCATCGCCACGGCGGGCGAGGGATGGGATCACACCGTGCTCGTGCACGAGTTCAAGCCCGCCCTCAATGCCTATCTGGCCGGCCTCGCCAGCCACCTGCCGGTCCACTCGCTGGCCGATGTCGTCGCCTACAACGAGGCCCACGCCGACGTCATGCTCCGCTACGGCCAGGCCATGCTGGTGAAGTCGGAGGCGACCGACGGGCGCCTCACCGACCCCGCCTACCGCATCGCCCGGGTGCGCGACGTACGCCGTTCGCGGGCCGAGGGGATCGACCGGACGCTGGCCGAGCACCGCCTGGATGCGCTCGTGTTTCCGAACAACCGCGGCGCCGGCATTGCCGCCTGCGCCGGCTACCCGTCCGTCACCGTGCCGGCCGGCCTCACCGCCGCCGGCGAGCCGGTCGGCCTCACGTTCACCGCCGGCGCGTACCGCGAGGCCCACCTCCTCGGCCTCGCCTACGCCTTCGAGCAGGCGGACGCCGGTCGCGTGCCGCCGACCCTGCCCCGCCCGGCCTAGCCCGCCCCCGGCGGACATACGGTGGCCGGGGGGATCGCGACGGCCACCGCGGGACGCGGCCCGGTGCGGCGGCGGGAGGTGGTATTCGCCGCCGTCGCCGTGCTCGCCGGGTTTCTCTTGTACCTGCTCCGTCTCGACGTCATCCCGGGTGTGCCGCGGGTGGCGGCCGAGCCCGTGCGCTGGGTCGAGACCGACCGTCGCTGGGTGGCCCTGACCTTCGACGGCGGCCCGAGCGCGACCTGGACGCCGGTCATCCTCCGCCTGCTGCGTGCCTACGGGGCCCACGCCACGTTCTTTCCCACCGGTCGGGGCCTTGCCCGGTCGGCGTCCCTCGTGCGCACGCTCGTCGCCGAGGGCCAGGAGGTCGGCGCCGCCCCCTACGGTCCCGGCCGGATGGTCGGGTCGCTCGCCGACATGCGGCGCGAGGTGTGGGCGGCAAGCGTGCGCCTGGAGGCGGCGACGGGCGTCCGGCCGCTTGCCTTCCGGCCCGTCGGCGGCGGGCCGTCGGGGCTCCTCGCCCAGGCTGCGGCCGTGAACGGCGAGCGTCTGGTTCTGTGGGACATCGACGCCGACGCTCGAAACCCGGGCGCCACGGCGGAGGCCATCGCCGCGCGCGTGCTGCGCGGACTGCGCGCCGGGGCGATCGTGCGCCTGCACGAGAACGCGGTCTCGGCGCGCGCGCTCGGGCTCCTTCTGCCGCGTCTGCGCGACCTCGGCTACCGCTGCGTCACCGTGTCGGAGCTGCTCGGCGGCGGCCTGCCCGAGCCGGGCCTGCCGCTGCCGCCGGCCGGCGCCTGACACGGGACTTCCCCGCCCTCGTCCCGGCGAGGTACGCTGGGACGTCCGGACCGGCCGCGTCGCGGGTCGGCCGGGCCCGAAGGGGGGAAGGCACGTGGCGGAGCGGGGGCACCTGTTCCTGCTCATCGGGCCGAGCGGCAGCGGCAAGACGACGCTCATCCAGCGGATGTGCGAGCGGTTTGCCGATCTGCGCTTCGTCCCCACGGTGACGACAAGGCCGCCGAGACCGCACGAGGTGAACGGCCGCGAGTACGACTTCGTCGACCCGACCGCCTTCGACGCCCTCATCCAGACCGGGGCGCTGCTCGAATGGCAGGAGATCCACGGCAACCGCTACGGCACGTCGCGACCGCGCCTGGAGCAGGCCATCGACAGCGGCGTGATGGGCATCACGTCGGTTGACGTGCTCGGCGGCGTGCGCGTGCGCGAGGCGTTTCCGGTGGACAGCACCTCGATCTTCATCCGGCCGTCGTCGGTGCTGGAACTGCGCGAGCGCCTCATCCGCCGGCTCGGCACGGCGCCGGAGGATCTCGACCTGCGCCTGGCGCGGGTCGAGATGGAGCTGGCCCAGGCCAGCCACAGCGACTTCACCGTGATCAACGACAACGACCGCCTAGCGGAGGCCGAGGACGCGCTGGCGTCGATTCTTACGCGCTGGCTCGCGGAGCCCCGGGCGGCGCGCCGCGAGTAGCGCGACTTGCGCGTGTCGGGCAGGAGTCGTACAACCCAAGGTGCTACGCGGAGGAGGGAACCGGATGTCCTTTGGTGGATGGGCCGCGGTCGTGACCTGTCTGGTCTCGCTCGTCCTGGCCGTGTCGCTGGGCCGCCAGTACCTCGAGCGGCACCGTACCTATCAACTATGGTGGTCGGTCGCGTTCCTGGTCGCGGCGCTGGCGGCCCTGTGTCAGACCCTGGCGTTCGCCGCCGGCACCTGGTCGGCGGCCGAGTATAGCGCGTACATCGTCCTGTCGGCGGCGGTGCCGGGACTCATGGGGGCCGGCAGCGTTTTCCTGCTCTACCCGAAAATCGCCCCGTACTTCGGCGGGGCGATCGTTCTGTTCGCCCTCATCACCCTGTGGGGTGCGCTCGGCCCGGTGCACGACCTGGCCCGGTACAGCGTCTTCCAGGCAGGCGTGCAGGTGACCAGGACGATGCCCTACTGGCAGATCCAGTTCGGCTTCGGCCTGCTCGGCGGGCTCGGTGCGGCGGCCCTCGTCCTGGGCGCCGCCTGGTCCTGGCTGCGCTCCCGTCGCGCGTTCAACGCCGGCATCGTGTTCGGCGGTCTAGTCTTCAGCGTCGTCGACTCGCTCGCGGCCCTGAACAGCCAGCAGGCGGTGCTTCTGTTCTTCCTGGCCGAGGTGGTCGGCTCGGTCAGCCTGTATCTTGCCGTGCGCGCCGCCTCCCATCGTCCGGCGGTGGCAGGGGCGGCGGCGGCCGCGCCGGGGCACGCGTAGCGACAGCCTTGACGCGGTCTTCCGCCCTTTGGTAGACTCGTCGTTGCGCGGAAGTGGCTCAGGGGTAGAGCGTCGCCTTGCCAAGGCGAAGGTCGCGGGTTCGAATCCCGTCTTCCGCTCCATATGGCGACGTAGCCAAGTGGTAAGGCAGAGGACTGCAAATCCTTTATCCCCGGTTCGAATCCGGGCGTCGCCTCCAGAGATTCCCGGGCGGTTAGCTCAGCTGGTTAGAGCGCAGCCTTGACATGGCTGAGGTCACAGGTTCGAATCCTGTATCGCCCACCAGGTTTGCCGCCTCACAGCGGGGTTTGCGGGCCGCCTCTCGATCGCGGGAGGCGGCCCGCTTCGTCATATGGCCGAAAGTTGGCCAGAAGCACCCGGCGTGAGCGCTCTCAGGCACAGCGGCCGGCGACAGGAGAACCGGCCAAACAAGGTGAAACTGCGCGACACCGAGGCGCCCCCAGGAACCCCCTCCCGCCATGCGCTTGCGGCAAGGCATCGAGCGAGGGGGCAAGGCGCCGTGGCGCCAACAACGACCGTTTGGGATGCACCCCAGCATACGCTGGCGAAGATCGAGATCGTCCGGCGGTACCTGGGCGCCTGGTTTCCGATCGTCGCGCGCTACCAGGGCAGGGTCCTCTATGTCGACGGATTCGCCGGGCCCGGAGAGTACGAGCGCGGCCGCGACGGCTCACCGGTCGCGGCGATTCGCGCTGCCGTCGATCACCCCCAGGCGCCCAACTTCGAGCACGCCGAGCTCGTCTTTCAGTTCATCGAACAGCAGCCCGCCCGGGCCGAGCACCTGAAGCAAGTCCTCAGGGACCGGTTCCCTGAACCGGCCCGTAACGTGAAGTGGCAGGTCGAGTGCGCCGATTTCGAGCCCACCATGAATGGAATGCTGGCGAGCGTTGAAGCAGCAGGGACCAGCATCGCGCCCACGTTTCTGTTCGTCGACCCCTTCGGGTGGACGGGGGTATCTATGGCGACGCTTGCTCGTCTGCTGCGTCATCCGCGTACCGAGGTCCTCATCACGTTCATGGTCGAACACATCCAGCGCTTCCTCGCGGATCCAGCTCAGGAGGCGAACTTCACCGCTCTGTTCGGCGGCGATGCGTGGAAGGCGTCTCTCGACGGTACCGAAGGGCGGACCGCCGAGGCGCTGCTCCAATGCTTCGTGGAGGGCCTTCGTTCGGTGGCCCGGGCCAAGTACGTGCTGCCCTTCGCGATGGTCAGCGCCGGGAACCGGACGGAATACTACCTCGTGCATGCGTCGAACGACGACAAGCTCAAGGCCGTCGCGGCGATGAAGGCGGCGATGTGGCAGGCGGATCCGACGGGCCAGTTCCGGTTCCGAGACCGGCTGGCGGGCCAGACGTTCCTGTGGGGCGGGGACGTCATCCCGGAAGATGTCCAGGCCCGCCTGGTCCGGGAGTTCAGCGGCAAATCGGTCACCTTCGACGAGATCCGCTCCTTCATCCTCCTGGGCACGCCCTACCGGGACACGGACTTCAACACGCGCGGGCTTCGCCCGCTCGAGCAGCGCGGCGGGTTGACGGTGGAAACCCTGCCCGGTGCCTCCGGGAAGGGGCGGGCCAAGTTCACATATCCTGAGCGGTTGCGCCCCCACCTGAGATTCCACTTCCGTTGACAAGCGAACGAATGTTCGGCCAAATGGGCACAGGGAGGCGAGCGGCATGGGCGACCACTCCGCCATCGAGTGGACAGAGGCGACCTGGAACCCTGTGACGGGCTGCACCAAGCTCAGCCAGGGGTGCAAACACTGCTACGCGGAGCGCATGGCGAAACGGCTGCAGGCCATGGGGAACCCTCGCTATCGGAACGGGTTTCGGGTCACGGTCCACCCGGATCTTTTGGACCTGCCGCTGACGTGGAAGCGCCCGCGGACGATCTTCACGAATTCCATGAGCGACCTGTTCCACCCGCAAGTGCCGGACGAGTTCATCGAGCGGGTGTTCGCCGTGATGGCCCAGGCGTCGTGGCACACCTTCCAGGTGCTCACGAAGCGGCCCGAGCGAGCGGCGCACATCGGAACGGCGCTGCCGTGGCCAGAGAACGTGTGGATGGGCACGAGCGTCGAGAACGACCTGGTCGTCCATCGGGTCGATGCGCTCCGCCGGGTCCCGGCCGCCGTTCGATTCCTCTCGTGCGAACCGCTCATCGGCCCTGTGCCCTCGCTCGCGCTCGACGGCATTCACTGGGTGATCGTCGGCGGCGAAAGCGGCCCGGGCCATCGCCCCATCGACGAGGCGTGGGTCCAGGCGATTCATGACCTGTGCCGACGCGACGGGGTCGCGTTCTTCTTCAAGCAGTGGGGAGGTCCTACGCCTAAAGCGGGCGGGCGTCTCCTAGAGGGCAGGCACTGGGACGAGATGCCGGTGGCGGCGGTTCGTTAACACCGCCGCCCCAGCAGGCGCCCCTAGGCGCGGCGTGGCCGTCGTCGCTCCTCCGAGGTGGAACGATGCCGTGGGCCCGTGCGAAGGGGGCGCGCTCTGGCCGGCCCGCTGGTCGACGGACGCATGGTCAGGTCCTCGAGGACCGGCGCGGCCACGGCCTGCCCGGCCGTGTTCGTGCGCGTAGCGCTCAGGAAGAACGCCTCGTCCTTGTGGCCAAGCCGGGCGGCGGCCGTGCGCGTGTCCAGGAGAGGAGCATGAGGCTGCTGCCGGCGGTGTGGCGGATGTCAACCGGCCGGACCTCGACGCGGTCGACGGTCGGGCGGCGCGGCTCGCCGGGCTGGAGCGGCGGGCGCTACTCTCGTAGGCCGATGGCAACCGGGATCGGGTGGAACTCGCGGTTTCGCACGTTCGATCCGCTCTGCCGGTTGCCGGTGCCCGAAGGGAAGACCAGGTCGTTGTCGTTGTCATGCCGGTAGCGCCCGGCCTTCAGGCGCGCCTCGAGCTGCCGGGCCCGGTGGGCGCGCAGCTGGTCGACGACGAGGCTCGAGATAGGGATGTCGCGCGCCGGCGTCGGTCTTCGTCGTTGACCGGCGCACGTGGATGAGACCCGCCTCGAGGTCGACCGCCGACCACTTCAGCCCGAGGAGCTCGCCGATGCGCATGCCGGTGGGCCATCATGACGGCCCACATCGCACGCCCGGGCCACAGCCGCGATTCGCGGATGAAGGCGCTGGCCCGCTCCTTGGATAGGGCGACGGTCTCGCGCTCGGCGAGCCGCGGCCGCTCGGCGCCCTCACACGGGTTGCGGGCCAGGACGCCGGCGTGCACCGCGTCGCGCAGCGCCTTGTTGAGAACCGCCCAGTCCTTGATGCGGCTTGCGGAGGAGAGCGAGCCGGCGCAGGCCCGCGCGTTCTCCTCGTCAGCCAGGTCCGCGAAATAGGTGCGAATGGCCGTCGCGTCGAGGTCCTTCAGCGGGACGTCGCCGAGGCGCGGCTTCAGGCGCCGACGGATGGGCGTCTCGTAGCGTTCCACCGTGCAAGCGGTCAGGTCCTTGGCCCGCTGGTCGCGCAGCCACTGGTCAAGCCACCCGCACACCGTCATCTTGCGGCCGACCCGATCCACCGGTAGCCTTCGGGGACTACGTCGCGGCCGTCGCCCGGCCGGCCGACGTCACGGAATCCACCGCGCCACCCGGAACACCTCCACGGTGGAGGGAAGCGGCCGCGTCGACGCGACCTGGGTCAGGGTGCCGACGAACAGGCGGTCGGCGGCCTCGAGCTGGGTCTCGAGCGAGGCCTTGATCGCCTCGGCGCCCTGGTCGCAGGCGACCAGCCAGACGCCCCGCTGCAGCTCGGTGACGTGACCGAGCAGCGCGAGGGCAACCTGGAGCCGCGTCGCGCGCTCGTCGGCCTCGCCGGTCGCATCCAGGTGGAACGCCACGAGGTGCACGTTCAGGCCGCCCGCCCCCTCGCGGAGCAGGATGGCAAATGCGTCAATTATTGTCAAGTTTGGATAGCGTTTGACAGATCAGCGGAGCAGGCACCCGCTGGGGGACGAGCCTCGAAGCGGCAGTATCCCGGCCGGCGGCGGCCATATACTATGCCGGAGCGAAAGGGGGGCGCTTCGCCGTGGAACTGGCGGCCATCGGCACCACGTCCCACCTGGATGCGGTCGGGGAGCACGTGCGCGGTGCGGTACGGCCGATCGGCGCGTCGCTGCGGGTCGAGATCGGCCGCTGCGGCGAGTTGGGCATCGTTCGGGTCATGGCGCCGGACGGCGCGCCGCCGCGCTCGCGCCGTCGCTGGCTGGGCGCGGTCGCCCGCGGGGTGGCGCGCTGCCTCGTCGAGGAGTGCGAGGGCGACCTCCTGGCGCGCATGCTGACGCGGCACTACGGCCCGCTTGCGGCCCGCGACCGGGCCCGGGTGCTCGGCCGCGCCGCGGTGCACCTCGAGCGTGGGCCGTACCCGCGCTCGGCCTACCGCCGCGCCCGCACCGAGGCGCTGGCCGGCACGCTCCTGGCCGTGCTGTCGGAGGACGGCGGCTTCGTCCTCGAGGGCATGCTCACGTTCCGCCTGCGCCGCTATGTGGGCGACCTCGAAGAGGCGCTGGGCCGCGCGGTCGACGACCACCTGCTCGAACGCGAGTACAACGAGTTCATCCGGCTCCTGCGCTACTTCGTCGCCGCCCAGACGCCGCGCACCGATCGCGTCGACCTGGTCGTGCACGGCTCCTCGTTCCGCCTGCTCGACCGGGACGGCCGGCCCATGGCCGTGGACACACCGCCGCCCGTCGAACTCGAGAGCCTGGAGGCCGAGATCAACTACGAGGACGTCCTCATCAGCGCCCTCATCTCGGCCGCGCCCACCCGGATCGTCGTGCACGCACCCCTGCGCCCCAGCCTGCACGTGTCGAGCGTGCAGCGTGTGTTCGAGGCACGGGTGGAGCGGTGCGCCGAGGCCTCGTGCGGACTGTGCGCGAGCAGCGCTTGACGCTCGGAGGGCGCGGGCCTAGACTGGGCGAAGCCGACCCGTGACACCGGACTCCGCCGGATCCGGACGTGCAGAGAGAGGCGCCGCGGCTGCAAGCGCCTTCGTCCGACCGGCCGGGGACCACCGGTCGAGGTCCGACCGAAAGGTCGCGGTGGCCGCCGATACCGGCCTGACGAGAGGACCGCGCTGGGCGGTCAACGAGGGTGGAACCGCGGGCGTCGCCCGTCCCTCCGGGGGCGACGGCCGCGGTTTTTTCATGACGTCATGCGAATGGGGAGGGTGCGACGTGATCGACGAGCGGGAGAGGGCTGGCCTGGCGTCCGCAGGCTCGGTCGAGGTGTCGGTCCTGGGTGGCGGGAAGGGCGCGTTCCCGGCCGGCACGACCGTCGCCGACGCGCTCGCCGCGCTGGGCGTCGTCGACGGCGAGGGTGAGGACCGCCTCCTGGGGGCCGACTGCGAGGGTCGCGTGCTCGAGCTGTTCCACCCTCTGGGCGAGAGTGTCACCCTGCGGCCGCTCACCTTCCGCGACCCGCGCGGCCGGCTCATCCTGCGGCACACCGCCGCCCATACCCTGGCCCAGGCGACCAAGCGCCTGTGGCCGGCCACGCGGCTCGGTACCGGGCCGGCCACCGAGGACGGGTTCTTCTACGACATGGAGGCGCCCGAGCCGATCGGGACCGAGGCGCTCGCCGCCCTGGACCGGGAGATGCGCGACATCGTCGCCGCCGACTACCGAGTGGTCCGCAAGGTGATCGACCGGGACGAGGCGGTCGCGCTGTTCGAAGCCCGCGAAGAGCCGTACAAGATCGAACTGATCCGCGCCCTGCCCGACGGCGAGACCGTGACCGTCTACACCCAGGGCGAGTTCGTCGATCTGTGCCGCGGCCCGCACGTGCCCTCCACCGGCTACGTCGACGCCCTGCGCCTCGAGTCCGCTGCCGGCGCGTACTGGCGCGGCGACGAGCACCGGCCGATGCTGCAGCGCGTGCACGGCACCGCGTTTCCCACCCAGGCCGCGCTCGACGCCCATGACGCCCGCCTGGAGGAGGCTCGCCAGCGCGACCATCGCAAGCTCGGCCGCGAACTCGAGCTGTTCTCGCTCCTCGAGGAGGCGCCGGGTAGCCCGTTCTGGCTGCCCAAGGGCGTCGTCATGGTGAACCTCCTCACCGGCCTGATGCGCCGGATGCAGGAGCTACGCGGCTACCAGGAGCTGCTCACGCCGCAGCTCTTGAGCTCGGCCCTGTGGAAGCGCTCGGGCCACTGGGACCACTACCGCGAAAACATGTTCGTCACCCAGACGGAGGACGGCGAGTTCGCCCTCAAGCCGATGAACTGCCCGGCCGCGTTCGCGCTCTACAGCCAGGGCCTGCACTCCTACCGCGACCTGCCCCTGCGCTACGCCGACTTCGGCGGCCTGCACCGCAACGAACGTTCGGGCACCCTGCACGGGCTTTTGCGCACACGCGCGTTTGTCCAGGACGACGCCCACCTGTTCGTCACCCCGGAGGGGCTCGAGGCAGAGGTCGGCAACGTGCTCCAACTGGTCTCCGACGTCTACGCCATCTTCGGCCTCAAGTACGATGTCGAGCTCAGCACCCGGCCGGCGAACTCGATGGGCTCCGACGAACTGTGGGAGCGCGCCGAGGCGGCCCTGCGCAGTGCGCTCGTTGCCCGCGGCCTGCCCTACGTCGTGAACCCGGGCGACGGCGCCTTCTACGGGCCGAAGATCGACATCCACGTCGAGGACTCGCTCGGCCGGCGCTGGCAGTGCGGTACCGTCCAGGTCGACTTCCAGATGCCCGAGCGGTTCGAACTCGAATACGTCGGCGCGGACGGCGCCCGCCACCGCCCGGTCGTCATCCACCGGGCCATCCTGGGCAGCATCGGCCGGTTCACGGGTGTACTCATCGAGCACTTTGCCGGCGCCTTCCCGACCTGGCTCGCGCCGGTGCAGGTGCGGGTCCTGCCGGTGGCCGAGCGTCACACCGAGATCGCCCATGCCCTGGCCGACCTGCTGCGCCAGCGGCGGCTGCGGCCCGAGGTGGTGGACGCGCAGGAGAAGCTCGGCCGGCGCATCCGCCAGGCGGCCATGGACAAGGTGCCGTTCGTGGCCGTGATCGGGGACCGGGAGACCGAGACGCGCGAGGTCAGCCTGCGCGAGCGCGGCGGCGCCGACCTCGGCGCGGTGGCCTGGGAGGCACTCGCCGAGCGCCTCGAGGCCGCCTCCACCGTTGACGGGGCAGGGCGCCTATGGTAGGTTTGCGGGCGAAGCAGAAGCCGCTCGCTTCTCACCCGGCGCCAACGTGACCGGGTCATGTTCCACTCCCTTCAACGTGGGATTTGGATCGGGGGCGGCGATGCCGCCCCCGTTTTCGTTGGTGGCATGGCCCCGGCCTGAAGATAAACGCGGAGGTGACCGTTATCAGTCGAGAGATGCGGATCAATGGGGAGATCCGCGCCCGGGAGGTACGACTGGTCGGGGAGGAGGGGGAGCAGCTCGGTATCGTCGGCCTGCGCGACGCCCAGCGGATCGCCGGCGAACGGGGCCTCGACCTCGTCGAGGTGGCACCGACGGCGCGCCCGCCCGTGTGCCGGGTGATGGACTTCGGCAAATTCAAGTACGAGCAGTCCAAGCGCGAGCACGAGGCGCGCAAGAAGCAGCACAACGTCGTTATCAAAGAGGTCAAGATGCGCCCGCGCATCGATGTCCACGACTTCGACGTGAAGCTGCGCAACGCCGAGCGCTTCCTGAAGGAAGGCGACAAGGTCAAGGCCTCGATCATGTTCCGCGGTCGCGAGATCGTGCACGCCGACATCGGCCGGGACGTGCTGGAGCGTCTGGCGGCGGCGCTGGGCGACCTGGCCCAGGTCGAGAAGCCCGCCCGCGTCGAGGGCCGCAACCTGACCATGATTCTCACACCGCGCGAACACGCGGTGTCGCGATAGGAGGGTTCGTCGTGGCAAAGGGACCCAAGCAGAAGAGCCATCGCGGCGCGGCCAAGCGCTTTCGCGTCACCGGCTCCGGCCACTTCAAGCACCGTAGCGCGTTTCGCAGCCACCACTTCGCGGTGAAGAACGCCAAGCGCCGCCGGGCCCTGCGCCATGAGGCGCTCGTGAACGAGCGGGACAACGCGCGCATCGAGAGCCTTCTGCCGTACGCCAACAAGTAGTTTCGCTGGACCGGGGCGCGTAGCCGCCCCGACATCGGGAGGAAAACGATGGCACGCGTAAAGAGCGGCACCACGACCCACCGCCGCCACAAGAAGATTCTGAAGCTTGCCCGCGGCTACTACGCCGGCAACTCCAAGCTGTTCCGCCCGGCCAACGAGGCGGTCATGAAGGCGCTTCACCACGCCTACGTCGACCGCCGGCGCAAGAAGCGCGATTTCCGCGCCCTGTGGATCCAGCGCATCAACGCCGCCGCGCGGCGCGAGGGGCTGTCGTACTCGCGCCTCATCTCCGGGCTGCACCGGGCGGGCGTCGGCGTCAACCGCAAGATGCTTGCCGAGCTCGCGATCCGTGACGAGAAGGCGTTCGGGGCGATCGTCGCACGCGCCCGGGAGGCGCTGGCGCGATAGCGCCGCCGACGGGGGTGACGGACGCGGAGCCGGACGGGAGCCTTCCCGCCCGGCTCCGCGCGCTTCTGACCGGCCTGGGCGGCGACGGGCGCCGCCGGGCGAAGGCGGCGGCACGGGGCGGACAGGGCGATGCCGACCTCGTCCTCGCCGAGGGGCCGCACCTTGTCGAGGAGGCGGTTCGCGCCGGTTTGACGGTGGTTGCCGTCGTGGCCACCGAAGAGGGGCGTACCGGCGCGGCGGGCGAGGCGGTGGCCGCGCTCGCCCATCGCGGCGTACCCGTCCACACGGTGGCGGCGCGCGCGTTTGCCGGCTTGGCCGCGACCCGTGCGCCCCAAGGGGTCCTCGCGGTCGTGCGCCTGCCCTCGCCGCCGCCGCTGGCAGGCGCCTGGGCGGGGGAGGGGCTCGTCCTCGGCCTGGATGCGGTCCAGGATCCCGGCAACGTGGGCGCGCTTGCCCGGACGGCCCGGGCGGCCGGCGCGGCGATGGTCGCGCTCGGACGGGGAAGCGCGCGGCCGGACGACGCCAAGACCCTGCGGGCGAGCCAGGGGGCGCTGTTCTTCGTACCCGCGTGGCGCGGCGACCTTGCCGAGGCGGTCGCGGCCGCGCGGGCCGCGGGCGCCCGGGTGGCGGCGACGGCGCCGCGAGGCGGCGTCGCCCCCTGGCGGGCCGACCTGCGCGGGCCGGTGCTCCTTCTTCTGGGCGGGGAAGGGGCGGGCCTGGCCCCGGCCCTGGCCGAGGCGGCCGACCTGCGCCTGACCCTGCCGATGGCGGCCGGAGAGAGCCTGGGCGTGGCCGCGGCGGGCGCCGTCGTCCTGTACGAGCGGGTGCGTCAGCACGCTGGCGCCGGGGGCGGCGGGGCGTGAGCGAGGCGACGCTCGACCTCGTCCGGCTGGACCTTGACGATCCGTGCCTTTCCCTCAGCCCCGTGATGGCCGAGGCGGTCGTGACCGCCCAGGGCCCGCGCGCCGTCTGCGACCACCGCCCGACCGTGGCCCTCATCCGGCGCCAGCGCCCGTACGCGCTGCTCGGGCCGCGCGACGCACGCCTGCCCGACCTCGACGCCGGGGTCGCGTTCCTCGCCCGGCGGGGACTGCCCGCCTACATGCGCATCGGCGGCGGAAGCCTGGTCGTCCTGGACGAGGACTGTCTCAGCTTTGCCGTGGCTTGGCCGTGCCGAAGCCCGGCCCACGTCGGGCAGGCCGCCCGGGCGCTGGGCGCGCCCGCCCTGGAGGCGGTGCGTGCCCTCGGCATCGACGCCCGGATGGGCGCGGCATCCGGGTCGTACTGCGAGGGACCGACCGACCTCGTCGCGCCGGACGGCCGCAAGGTGGCCGGCATGGCTGTGGCCCTCCGGGGGGGCTGGGCGCTCGTTTCCGGCATGTTGCTGGTGTGCCAGGATCCCCGTTACGCGACGGGTGTGGTCCGCGGCTTCGAGCGGGCCGCCGGTGGCCCGCGGGCCTACCGGAGCGAGGCGGTGACTCGGCTGTGCGACCTGTCGGCGGCCGCGGGCACCGTGGACGCCGTGGCGGCGGCCCTGGAGGCGTCGCTCGCGGCGTGGGCCGGACGCGCGGGCCTGCCGGCGCGGGTACGCAGAGCGGGGCCGGCCGAGGCGTACGCGGCCGGCGGTCTTGTCGGGCGGCGACGCCTGCGGGCACCGGCAGGGGCCGCCCGGGCGTCGGACGGGTAGTCCGGCGCGCCGCTGCGCCGGCCGGCAGGCGCCCGGCGGACGCTAGAGGTGCTCGGCGGGCGGCACGGCCAGATCCTCGGCCCCCTCCTGCGCCGGGTCCTCCTCGTCCAGGGCCGGGTCGCGGTCCGAGGACTCGTCGACGTGCATCGGCACCATCGCCACGACCGCGTCGCTCCGCGACCGCAGGGCGGCCGTCATGAGGATGCCGAGCTGGTTGTGAAGGAAGTTGTGGAACAGCCCCTTGGGCACGATCTCCGGGATCAGGACGACCACCCGGTCGTGGCTCTTGGCCTCCACGCCGGTGATGAAGCGCAGGATCGGGCGCACCACGGAGCGGTACTGCGAGCGCAGCGGAATGAGCCGTACACCCGGGTTCCAATCCTGCCACTGCTTCTGAACGCGCGCCTCCTGGGCATCGTCGAAGACGACCGACACCGCAACCACGTTGTCGCTGAGCGCCAGGGCGTCTTCGAGGGCGCGCGCGGTGAGGCGGGACAGGCCGACGACGGGTACGACCACGAGCGCGTTCCTCTTCTGGAGCGGCGGTGGCACGCGGCCCAGTTCGAGCGCCGCGCCGACCCGGTCGTAGTACCGGTGGACGCGCGAGAAGAAGAAGATGATCAGCGGGATCGCCACGACGACGACCCACGCGCCGTCGGCAAACTTGGACAGGACGAATGTGACCGTGGCCAGGCCCGTGACCACGGCGCCGAGGGCGTTCAGCGCCACACGCGTGCGCCAGCCGTTCGGCCGCTCCTTCATCCAGTGCAGGACGAGGCCGCTTTGCGACAGGGTGAAGCCGGTAAACACGCCGATCGCGTACAGCGGGATGAGGGCGTTGGTGTCGCCGCCGCTCGCCAGGAGGAGGAGGGCGGCCGCCACCGCAAGGGCGACGATGCCGTACTGGAATACGTGGCGGTCGCCCCGCACGCCGAACACGTGCGGGACGATGTTGTCCTGCGCCAACACGCTGGCAAGGAGCGGCAGGCCGCCGAACGACGTGTTGGCGGCGAGGCCCAGGACCGCGGTCACGCTGAGGACGACAACGTAGTACACGGCGTTTCGCCCGTCGGCGGCGGCGATGACCTGGCTCAACACGGTCTCGTGCGCCTGGGGGTTGGCGTGGAAGCGAAGGGCCAGCACCGTCACGCCGATGAGCATGGCGCCCAGGATGGCGCCCAGGAGGTACTCGGTGTTCTTCGCCCGGCGCACCTCGGGCGCCTTGAACAGGGGCACGCCGTTGGCGATCGCCTCGACGCCGGTGAGGGCGCTGCAGCCGTTGGAGAAGGCCCGGAGCAGGAGGAGGAAGCCGAGCGCGCCGAGCGACGCGGTCGGCGGGTGGAGCGGCCCGGGATGGGCGCCGAACGGGTGGACCAGGCCGACGAGCAGAGAGCCCAGGATGCCGACGATGAAGATGAACGCCGGCAGGAGGAAGGCGCGAGCGCTTTCGCCCACGCCCCGGAGGTTCAGGACCATGATGATGAGCAAAAGGCCCAGGTCCATCTCGATCGTGAACGGAAGGAGCGAGGGGAAGGCCGAGGTGAGCGCCTGCACACCCGCGGCGAGCGATACCGCCACCGTGAGGACGTAGTCGACGATAAGAGAGGCCGCCGCCACCCGGCTCGCGCCGGTGCCGAGGTTGGCGCGCGATACCGCGTACGCGCCGCCGCCGTTCGGGTAGGCCTCGATCACCTGGGCATACGACAGCACAAGCAGCACGAGCAACCCGACGATGGCCAGGATGATCGGTAGCGCGTACGGCAACGTCGCCGTGCTGAACGAGGCGAGCACGAACAGGATCGCGCCGGGACCATAGGCGGTCGACGAGAGCGCGTCCAGGGCCAGGGCGGCGAGCCCTTCGGGCGTGGTGATCGCTTCCTGCGCGGCCTCCTGCGCCTTGAGCGGGCGGCCGACCACCAGCTGCCACAGATTCACCGCTGCACCTCGCACAATGAAGGGTAATCCTTACGCGACGGATCCGCTTCCTGATGCCGTCTTTACGTCGCCTAACCCTACCGCGAGGACCGCCAACCGGCAAGGGCGGTGCGGTTGCCGGTGCCAAGGGCCGGTGGTATACTGCCGCCAAATCGAGGGGGCTGATCGGCATGGCCACGTTCTACTGGCGCCTGTTTGCCGTCACGGGCTCGATCACTGCCTACCTGATGTACAAGCGGCTGGTGCTCCACTAGGCGAGGTGCCGGAGGCCCGCCCATCTGGGCGGGCCTTTCGCATGGTCGGACGGGACGGGGGAGCGGACGTGGACGACGTGAACCGACTGGACAGCCTTCTGGACGACGCGCTTCGCGAGACGGCCGCCGCCGGCGACACCGGTGCGGTGGAGGCGGTGCGCCTTGCCGCGCTCGGGCGCAAGGGCTGGCTGACCGGCGCGCTACGCGACTTGGCCGGGCTGCCCGCGACGCAACGGCCGGTGGCCGGCAGGCGCCTGCACGCCGTGCGCGAGCGGTTGGAGGCGGCACTCACCGAGCGCGAGGCGCAGCTGTCGGCGCTGGCCATGGCCGCTAGGCTTCTGGCCGAGCGCATCGACGTCACCCTGCCCGCCGAGCCGGTCTCGGCGGGCAGGCTGCATCCCTTGACCCGGGTGCGGCGCGAGATCGAGGACCTGTTCGGCCGGATGGGGTACAGCGTCGCGAGCGGGCCGGAGATCGAGACCCAGTCGCTCAACTTCGAGCGGCTCAACATCCCCGCCGACCACCCGGCGCGCGACATGCAGGACTCCTTCTTTCCTGCCCTGGCGCCCGCGTACGTCCTGCGCACGCACACCTCGCCCGTTCAGGTGCGGGCCATGGAGACGGCGGCCGGACGCCTGCCCCTGCGGGTGATCGCGCCCGGCCGGACGTTTCGCCGGGAGACGGACGACGCCACCCATGCCAGCGTGTTCCACCAGGTGGAGGGCCTATGCGTGGACGAGGGGCTGTCCATGGCCGACCTCAAGGGCACGCTCGCCCTGTTCGCGCGCGGCCTGTTCGGCCCCGACACCGAGGTCCGGCTGCGCCCGTCGTACTTCCCGTTCACCGAGCCGTCGGCCGAACTCGACATCACCTGCGTCGCCTGCGGCGGCGACGGCTGCCGCCTGTGCAAGGAGACCGGGTTCATCGAGATCCTGGGCGCCGGCATGGTCCACCCACGGGTGCTGGCGACCGGCGGCTACGACCCCGAACGCGTGAGCGGGTTCGCCTTCGGCATGGGCATCGAGCGCGTCGCGCTTCTGCGCTACGGGATCGCCGACGTCCGCCTCCTGCAGGCCGGCGACCTGTCGTTCCTGGAGGCGTTCCCGACAGTCGACCGCGAGGGGGTCGAGACGGCGTGAGGGTTCCGCTCGGCTGGCTGGAGGAGATGGCGGACGCGCGGGTGACGCCGGAGGAGCTGGGGGCGCGCCTGACCGCGCAGGGCCTCGCCCTGGAGGTGATCGAGTGGCTGGGGCAGGGCCTCGCAGGGGTCTTTGTCGGCGAGGTCCTTGCCCTGTCCCGGCACCCCGCGGCCGACGAGCTGTGGGTCGTGGAACTGGGCCTGGGGGCGCGCACGGTCACCGTCGTCACCGGTGCGGACAACCTGCGCGTGGGTGACCGGGTGCCGTGGATCGAGCCCGGCGCGACCCTTCCCGGCAAGGGCCGGATCGAGCGGCGGATGCTGCGTGGGACCGCCTCGGACGGCATGCTCCTGTCCGCCGACGAGCTCGGCATGGGGCCCGATGCGGACGGCATCTTCGTCCTCGACCCGACCGCGCCGCTCGGTGCGGACGCCGCGCGCCTGCTGGGGCTGCCCCAGCCCGTGCTCGTGCTCGACCTCACGCCGAACGTGGCGGTCCACTGCCAGTCGGTGGCGGGCGTCGCGCGCGAGGTGGCCGCTGCCTACGGCTGCGCCCTGCGCGTGCCCCAGCCGCCGCCGCTTCCCGTCGGCCCGCTGCCGTTCGCGGCCCGGATCGAGCAGGACGGGGACTGCCCGCGCTATGTGCTGGGCCTTGCCACGTGGCCGGGGGGCGTGGCCCGGGCACGCACGCCCGCGCTCGTGCGCCAGCGGCTACTCGCCTCGAACGTGCGCCTGCACGGGCTGGCCGTCGACGTCACCAACTACGTGATGCTGGAGATGGGCCAACCGTTGCACGCCTTCGACGCCGACGCGATCGAGGGCGACACGATCGAGGTCAGGCGGGCGCGACCGGCCGAAGAGCTCGTCACCCTGGACGGTCAGCACCGTCGCCTTACCGACGAGCAGCTCGTGATCGCCGACCGTCGCGGGCCGATCGGCCTCGCCGGCGTGATGGGGGGCCAGGGCAGCGAGGTAGGGCCGGCGACGCGGCGGGTCCTGTTCGAATCGGCCTGGTTCGAGCCGCGCGCCGTGCGCCGCAGCGGACGGTCGCTCGGCCTGTTCAGCGAGGCCCAGTCGCGGTTCGAGAAGGGCGTCGACGGCACCGCCGTGCCCGCCGCCCTGTCGCGCGCCCTGGAGCTTTGCCGCCAGGGCGGCGAGGCGGTCGAGGTGGCGCCGGGCCACGTGGACGTCGGCAGCGGCAGGGAGCGTCGTCCGCGGACGGTGCCGCTCCGGGTGGCCCGGGTCGGGGCGCTCCTGGGCATCGACGTGCGCGCGGACGAGGCGCGCGACGCGCTCACCCGTCTGGGGTTCGGCGTCCGGTCCGGCGGCGAGGGGCGCCTCGAGGTGGATGTGCCGGTGCGTCGCGGCGATGTGGAGGCCGAGGTCGACCTGGTCGAGGAGGTCGGCCGCCTGGGCGGGTACGACCGCCTGCCGGACCGGCTCCCCCAGGGGCGGACCACGCTGGGCCGCCAGCTGCCGGAGCGGGCCTGGCAAGAGGCCCTGGCCGACGCCCTGGTGGGACAGGGGCTCGCCGAGGTGGTCATGTCGTCGTTCGTCGCCGGCGCCGACCTGGACCGCCTCGCCTTCGGCCGGGAGGGCCGCGTCACCCTGGACAACCCTCTCGGACCCGACATCGACACGATGCGGCCGTCGCTGCTGCCCGGCCTGCTCAGGGCGTTTCGCGTCAACGTGGAGCGTGGCCGGCAGGGCGTGTGGCTGTTCGAGCGGGGGACGCTGACCCGGCGCGCGGGGAGCGACCTGGGCGGCTGGCCCCCGGCCGCGGGCGCGCCGCCCGGGCCGGACTGGCCGTTCGAGGAGCGCCAGGCCATCGCCGCGCTGGCGTACGGTCCTCCCGGCCCGGAGAGCTGGCGCGGCGCGGCGCCGGCGGCGGACTTCTTTGCGGTGAAGGGTGTCGTCGGGCGCCTGCTCGACGCCGCCTACGGTCCGGAGGGCGAGGGCTGGAGCGTGCGCGCCATCGATCCCGGCCGGGACGGGGACTGGGGCGCCCGGCTGCACCCAGGCCGGGCGGCGGTGGTCGAGGCGGATGGGGCGCCGGTGGGCGTTGTCGGCGAGATCCACCCCGTGCTCCTGGCCACGCTTGACCTTCCAGGGCCGGTGATATACTCGGAATGGTGGCACGATCTGGGGCCGCGCACCCGTGCACGGGTCGGGTCGACGCCCTCGCGGTACCCCGCGGCGACGCGCGACGTGGCGGTGGTCCTACCCCAGGAGGTGGACGCGCAACGCGTGCTGGCGGCAGCGCGGGTGGCGGGAGCGCCGTGGCTTGAGGAGGCCCGGCTGTTCGATGTGTACACGGGTGCACCGATTCCGGCCGGTGCGCGTAGCCTCGCGTTGAGAATCCGCTATCGGGCCGCCGACCGGACGCTTCGCGAAGACGAGGTCGAGGCGGCGCACGGCCGGGTGCGCGACGCCTTGCGGGACCTTGGGGGCACGCTTCGATCGTAGGGACGGCGCCGCCCGGGCGGTGCGATCCGGAAGGAGGCTGAGGACCGATGGTCGAGACCAAAGCCGCGGAGATGACCAATCCGTTCCGGATCGTGCAGGGGCAGCTCAAATCCGCGGTGGACAACCTGCAGCTTGGCGACGACGTGTACGAATTCCTCAAAGAGCCGATGCGCGTGGTCGAGGTGGCGATCCCGGTGCACCGGGATGACGGCCGCCTCACCACGTTTATCGGCTACCGCGCCCAGCACACCGACGCGATCGGCCCGACCAAGGGCGGCATCCGCTTCCACCCCGACGTGACCGTAGACGAGGTCAAGGGCCTGTCGATGTGGATGACGTTCAAGACCGCGGTCATGGGCCTGCCGTATGGCGGCGCCAAGGGCGGCGTCGTGTGCAACCCGTCCGAGCTGTCGGCGCGAGAGCTCGAGGAGCTCTCGCGCGGCTATGTGCGCCGCCTGGCGGCCGTGCTCGGGCCCGAGCTCGACATCCCGGCCCCGGACGTCAACACCAACCCGCGCGTCATGGGCTGGATGCTCGACGAGTACGACCGCGTGCGGGGCCAGAACACGCCGGGCTTCATCACCGGTAAGCCCCTCGTCCTGGGCGGCAGCGCCGGACGCGAGGAGGCGACCGGTCGCGGCGTCGTGTACTCGATCCTGGAGGCGATGAAGCGCCTGGGAATCGAGCCGGGCCGGTCGACGGCGGCCGTCCAGGGGTTCGGCAATGTGGGCTCGCACACCGCCGAATTCCTCCACGAAACCGGCGTCAAGGTGGTGGCGGTGGAGGATGTCCGGGGCGGCGCCTACAACCCGGAGGGCCTCGACGTCCCGGCGCTCCTGCGGTTCGCGCACGAAACCGGCACCGTGCACGGGTTCCCCGGTAGCAAGGACATCACCACCGCCGACCTCTTCGCCCTCGATGTCGACGTGCTCGTCCCGGCCGCGCTCGAGAACCAGATCACGGCCGCCGTGGCGAAGAAGGTGAAGGCCCGGATCATCGCCGAGGCGGCCAACGGGCCGACCACCCCCGAAGGGGACGACATCCTCCACCAGCGGGGCATCTTCACGATCCCGGACATCCTGTGCAACGCCGGCGGCGTGACGGTCTCGTACTTCGAGTGGGTGCAGAACACCCAGGGCTTCTACTGGACGGCGCGCGAGGTGAACACGCGCCTCCAGGACCTCATGGTGACGGCCTTCGAGCACGTCTTCGACATGAAGGAGGCCAAGGGCGTCACGATGCGCGAGGCCGCGTACGTGATCGCCGTCCACCGGGTGGCCGAGGCGTGCGAGGCGCGCGGCTGGCTGCGCCTGCCCACCGACAATGCCGTGCCTGCGCCGGCGCTACACATCATCGGCAAGAAGCGCTAGAGCGCCGGCACCGACGCCTGCGCGGCCCTCCCCACGGGGGCCGCGTTCGCGTCCGCGGTTGTGGTCGACGGACGATCGGGGGAGGCTAGCGCGGGGGGATTCCATGTTCGCCGCGGCACTGCTAGCATTTTCTATCGGCCACGGTGCGACCGGCCACGTGCGGGCCGCGCGCGCGACGCGGGTCGTGCGCCCGGCGGCGCTCGTGGTGGTCGACCCCGGCCACGGTGGCAAGGACGAGGGCGCCTCGCACGCGGGCGTATCGGAGGCCATGATCAATCTGGCCGTCGCGCGCGAGCTGACCGCGCTCCTGCGGGCGCAAGGCTACCGCGTCATGCTGACGCGGGACGAGGCGTGCCGGAGCGAGTGGGTCGTGGGCGCCCAGGCCCATGCACCGGGCAGGCCCAGGCGGGACTGCCGGGTGAATCTGCGCGACCGCGTGCTGTCCGGCGTCGGCCTGCATCCGAGCGTCTTCCTGTCCTTGCACTGCGACCACTACGCCGATGCCAGCGTGCGCGGACCGCGGACGTACTACGGCGAGGGATCCGACATCCAGCGGGCGCTCGCGGTCGATATCCAGCGCGAGCTCGACCGGTTCCGCGACCGACCGTTCGAGGCGGCTGCCGCCAAGCACTTCCTCCTCCTGGCGCAGCCCCAGACGCCGGCGGTCACGGTCGAGATGGGGTTTCTCACGAATCCGGCCGAGCGCCAGAAGCTTGGCACGCGGGCCTACCAGCGCGAGATCGCTGACGCGGTCGCGCGCGGGTTGGAGCGCTACGCCCGCAGCCATCCCCTGCGGCCGGCGCCGCCGGTCGACCCGGTCGAGGTGGACAGGCTGTGGCAGCGCAAGCACTACCATCACGCATCAGGAGGCGGTTCGCGTGTCCCTCGTGGGTGAGATTGCGCCCGAGTTTTCCATGAAGGCGGTCGACGGCCAGAGCCTCGACGCCGTCGTCGAGCCCAAGCGCTACGCCGGCCGCTGGCTGGTTCTGTTCTTTTACCCGGCGGACTTCACGTTTGTCTGCCCTACCGAGCTTCGGGCGGTGTCGGCCCGGCGGAACGAGGTGCTCGAGCGCGACGCCGACGTCGCGTTCGTGTCGACGGACAGCGTCTACAGTCACAAGGCGTGGATGGACGCACCGGCCGACATGGGCGGCGTCGGCCACCTCACGTTCCCGATGGCGAGCGACCCGACGCACAGCGTGAGCCGCGCTTTCGGCGTCCTGGACGAGGCGAGCGGCCAGTCCCAGCGCGCCACCGTGATCATCGACCCGGAGGGGCGGGTGCGGTACTCGCTGGTCCACGATGACCGCATCGGGCGCAGCGTCGACGAGCTGCTGCGCGTCCTCGACGCGCTGCGCACGGGCGAGCGCTGCCCGGTCGACTGGCGTCGGGGCGAGGCCGTCCTCAGCGCCTAGAACCGGCCCGCACTCGAAGACGAGGCCCGCGCCCCGGCGCGGGTCTCTTCTTTGCGCCGGCGGACGCCCCGGGTGCGGCGGCGGGGCCGCGCAGGGCACGCTAGGGGAAACGGCGCAGCGACACGGGGGCGGCGGGCGTGCACGAAGACGACCGACGGGAGGCGCATGGGCGCGGGGGCGGACCGGATCGCGCCGCAGTGCGACGACGCAGCGCGCGCGGGGCGAAGCAGCCCGCGCCCGCCCGCGCCGATCCGCAGGTCTGGGGCGAGCTGGTCACGGCGGCGAAGAAACTGCGCGTGCGCCTGGGCGCGTTCGGCGCGACGCTGGGCGGGCCGCGCGCGGGCGTCTACGACGGCCGCGTGGACGCAGCCCTGAAGCGGCTCAAGGCAGGACTCGGATCCTCCCCCGACATCGCCGTGCGGCCGTTCCGGGTGGGAGGGGCTGACGGCCTGCCGGCCGTTCTCGTATTCAGCGAGGGACTCGTCGACAACCGGATGGTCGACGCGGACACCCTCGCCCTGGCCGAGGTTGCCCCGTCCGCGGTGCAGGCGGCCCCGGCCGCAAGACGCGCCCAGACGCTGGCGCGGTGCCTGGCCGTCGGCCACGTCACGTACGCGCGCAAGTGGTCCTCGATCGAGATGAAGGTCCTCCAGGGCAATGCCCTGGTCCTGGTCGCCGGGGCCGACCGGGCGATCGTCCTCGACGTGTCCAAGTACCCCGCCCGGTCGATCCCCGAGCCCGAGGTGGAGCGCTCGATCCTGGGCAGTCACGAGGCGTTCAACGAGGTCATCCTCACGCACATGAACCAGGTCCGGCTGTACCTGCAAACGCCGGCCCTGCGCTTCGAGTCGCACACGGTCGGCCGGCTGTCCGGTACCAATGCGGTGATCGCCTACATCGATGGCGTGACCAATCCGGCCCTGATCCAGGCCGTCCGCCGTCGGATCACGAGGCTGCGGGACGGTAGCGTGGTCAGCGCCGCCCGCCTGGCGTCCTCGATGAAGGATCACACCTGGACGCCGTTCCCGCTCGTGCGCATGACGCCGCGGGTGGACTTCGTGGCGCGCGAGCTCCTCGAAGGGCGCGTCGCTGTCCTGACCGCCAATACCCCGTTCGCGATCGTCGTGCCGGCGACGTTCCTCGAGTTCTACCGCACCTCCGACGACTACGAGGGACAGTTTTGGGGCCCGACCATGAACCGCGCCGTGCGCCTGCTGGGCTTTTTCGTCGCTCTATACGCCCCGGCCCTGTACATCGCCATGGTCGACGTGAACCCCGACTTCCTGCCCACCCACCTCCTGTGGACCGTGGCAGGGTCGCGCGAGGGACTGCCGTTCCCGCCACAGGTCGAGGTGGTGCTCATGTTCGCGATCATCGAACTCCTGCGTGAGGCCGCCATCCGGATGCCCAAGAGCATGTCGGGGACGCTCGGGACGGTGGGCGCGATCATCATCGGCACGTCGATCGTGAAGGCGGGCGTCGTCTCGACGCTCATGATCGTGGTGGTGACCCTCACGGCGGTGGCGATCTTCACGTCTCCTACCTGGGAGATCACGCTCACCCTGCGCTGGATCATGTGGCCGATGGTGGTCGGCGCCTATTTCTTCGGCATGGTCGGCATCGTCCTGGTGACGATCCTGGTCGTCCTGCACATGGCCTCCCTCTCCTCGTTCGGCGTGCCCTACCTGACGCCGTTCGGGCCGCTGCGCCCGCCAGACTGGGGCGATACGGTGGTGAGGGTGCCTTTGCGGGACATGGACACGCGGCCCTCCGACCTCTATACCCTGGACGCCAGGACCCAGCCGCCGCCCCATCGCGACGTCCAGCTGCCGGACGTGCCTCTGGCTTCTGCCCGTCGCGCGCGGACCTGAGCGGACCGTCCCGGAGGAGGGGCGGTGTAGCACCAGCAGCAGCGGTCGCCGCCCCGTCGCGGCCGTACAGGGGCCGCCACCGACCGCCGGCCGGGAGACGCGAATCTAGGGCAAGTGCCCTACGGGAGACCGTCGCCGGGTCACCCGGTGGGGGCACGTCGCGCAGGGTCGTCATCGGCCGTAGAGCGGCGACCGCTCCATCCGGCGCCCGCACACGCCATGGGCGCTCGAGCGTCTGCGAACGGTCGCCGGGGCCGGATCCGACCGGCTATGCATGGGACGCATGGGTCTACCTAGCTGAGCGCGCGCTCGAGCGACTCGGCCGAGAGCGGTACGTCGGCAATGCGGTAGGACGGCGGCTCCATCCCCATCAGGTGGCGCACCAGATAGTCCCACAGTCGCCGTGTCCAGTACGCCTCATGCTGCGCCAGGCTGTGGTCGGCGCCGGGCACGACGATGAGGTCGAAGTCCTTGTTCGCCGCGATTAGCCGGTCGACCAGGCGCATCGTGAGATGCGGCGTGACGTTGTCGTCCATCTCCCCGTGGATGAGGAGCAGCTTTCCGGCGAGCCGGTCGGCGAGGCCGGTGTTTGACAGGTGCCACTCGCCGTCGGGGTCGTACGGCCCGTCGTACGCCTCGGCCCAGGAGGCGTGGTAGTAGCGGTTGTCGTGGTTGCCCGCCCCCGCCACGCCGACCTTGTAGACTGCGGGGAACTTGAGCATCGCGCGGGCGGTGGCGAATCCGCCGCCGGAGTGGCCGAACATGCCGACCCGGTCGAGGTCCATCCAGGGCCGCGTCTTTGCCAGCTGGGGCAGGATCGCGACGTGGTCCTCGAGGGCGCCGCACGAGCCCAGGTTGCCGTAACTGTGGTCGTGGAAGGCCTTGTCCCGGCCGGGCGTGCCCCGGCCCTCGACGCTGACCACGACGAACCCGAGGGCCGCCACCGACTCGGCCTGGCAGCCCAGGCTCCCGGGCTCGAACCACGGCGTCACACGGCCGTGCTGCGGCCCCGGGTAGATGTGGTCGACAACGGGGTAGCGGCCGTTGGCGTTCCACCCGTACGGCTTGTAGATCACCCCCCAGAGCGGCGTCACACCGTCCTCGGCCAGGGCCGAGAAGCGCTCCGGCGGCGTCCACCCGGCCTGCCGCAGCCGGGTCACGTCGGCCCGCTCCAGGTCCAGCGCGACCTTGCCGTCCGGATGGCGCACCGTGATCGCGGGCGGCGTGTCGACCGCAGAGGCGCAGTCGACGAACCACCGCCCGTGCGGCGACGCGGTGACCTGGTGGTCGAGGTCGTCGTCGGTGAGACGGACCATCTCGCCGCCGTCGAGGGGGACGCGGACCAGCGTGCGACGGTACGGGTCGGCGGCGATCTGCCCGGAGACGAGCAGGTAGGCCTGCCGGGCGTCCTCGTCGACGTGGACGATCTCCTGGACCGGGAAGGCGCCGCGCGTCAACTGGCGGACGAGCGCGCCCGCGGCGATGTCGTACAGGTAGAGGTGTCCCCACCCGTCGCGCTGCGAGTACCACAACGCCTCGCGCCCGCCGGCGAGGACGTGGACCATCGGCCGCTGGCCGGAATCCTGGGCGGCCTCCACCCGGGTCGGTCCGGTCTCCTCGATCGCGACCCGGGCCTCGCCGGATCGCGCGTCGATGGCGACCAGGCGCAGGGTGCGAACATCCCGGCTCTGGTGCAGGGCGTAGACCGTGCGGCCGTCCCGCGACCACCAGGCGCGCCCGGCCGTGATGGGCGACTTGTAGACGAACGGGAAGCGCTCCGCCCCGGTCGGAACGGCAAGGCGCGCGGCCACGTCGAAGACGATCCACTCGCCATGCGGGATCGTGTCGCCCGGCATGGCGTAGCGGTAGGTATGCAGACGCGGACGGCCGCCATCGGGCGGTGACGACTCGATAAGCGCCATCTCGCCCAGGCCGCGCTGGTCGACCCGGTGCGTGAGGATGCGGGTCGAGTCGGGGGACCACGACACGGTGATCGGGGCCTCGGTGATGCCGAACCGGCGCAGGTGCCGCCAGAACACGCCGGCATCGGGATTGCGGGCGTAGGGGCGCTCGGCGGTGCCGTCGGTGGTCAGCGGGAAGGCCTCGCCCCCATCCGCGGGGCGCACCCAGAGGTCGTGGCCGCGGCGAAGCGCGATCCATCGGCCGTCCGGTGACGCAGCCTCGATCGGGCTGGGCGGCCGGAAGGGGGTGCGGGTGACCGTGTAGCTGGCGAGGTCGCAGGTGTAGCGGTCGCCGTCGACGTCGAACGTGATCCTGGCGCCGGCAATCCGGATCCGGCGAAACGGCAGGTCGTACGCTTCGACGGGGCGGCCGAGCGCCCGCGCCAGGCCGATGGCGAGACGCTCGGCGTCGAACGCCGGCGCGCGGGTGCCGGCGGCCGGGTCGGCGACGATGAACTCGCTCCCGCGCTCGGTGTCGACCCGGTACCAAAATGTCGCCGTGTCGTCGATCCAGTGCGGAACGACCCGGGTGCGCAGGGCGAGCCGCGCACGGTGGTGGCTCATGATGCCCTCGGCGCGTTCGTAGGCGGTTGCGGGCAGCGTGTCCATGGACGTCCTCCGTCCCATCGTCTGGGTCGCCCAGGGATTCCGTGGCCGGCGGCGGCGCACCTTGTGCGCGGCCGGGGCAAGGGCGACGGGACGCGACATCCCGCGCCTGTGACCGGCGGTCGCCGGGGCCGACCCGAGGCCGCATGGCCCGGCCCGCCCCGCCGGAGACTACCCCTATGGCACAAGGCACGGCGTTTGCCCGGACAAGCGGATGCGGGCGCTGAGCGCGATGCGGCGTGCCGCCATGGCTGCGTGCGCGGCCGTGACCCTGCTTGCCACCACCGGCTGCTGGAACGCCGTCACCCTGGGCGAGCGGGCGATCATCCAGATCGTGGCGGTCGACCCCGCGGCCCGCGGCGACCTGCGCTGGACCTTCTTCCAGGCCAATCCCACCGCGCTGGCCGAGATGGGCAGCGGCGGTCAGACGAGCGGCCCGAGCGGCGGCACGACAAGCCAGCAGGTGCTGGCGATGTCGGTGGTGGCGCCGACGGTCGCCGACGCCTACCGCAAGGTGCAAAGCCTGACCTCGCGCGACCTGTATCTGGGCCAGATGGAGCAGATCGTCCTGTCCGAGTCCTTGGCCGCAGCGGATGTGCGCACGGTGATCGACGGCATGGCGCACACGCCCGAGGTCGACCAGTCCCAGGCCCTGCTCGCCACGCCGGGGCAGGCCGCCAAGGCGGTGCTGGCGCCCGACCCGCAGGAGCTGTTCCCGGCCGCCTTCTTGGAGCGCCCCCAGCTGTGCCCCACGTGTACCACGGTCGGCATCGTCGAGCCCCTGGCGGACGCCTTCATCCTCACCCGCACGGGCTGGGGCACGCTCGTCGTGCCGGAGATCCGGCCGGGCCCGGACGGCATCGCCGTGCGGGGCGCCGCCGTCTATCGCGGCACCCAGCTGGTCGCGCGTCTGGGCGAGGCCGACGCGGTGGCCCTGGGCCTCGCCCTCGGCGTGACCGAGAAGGACGGCATCTCGCTGCGGGTGCCCGGCCTCGGCCTGGTCGGCGTGCGCTCGATCCACGGCCACACCGACGTCACACCCCGCTGGTCGGACGGTCGCCTGCAGGCGCGCGTCCGGCTCCGGCTGTCGGGCGACGTGACGACGATCGAGCCGGACATGGGCCGCAACCTGTCGGAGATCCGTCCGCTCGTGTCCCGGGCCGCCGCCGCCGCCATCCTGGCCCAGGAGCGCTCCATCCTGTCCCGGCTTCTCGGCGCCGGGGCCGACCCGCTCGGCTTCGGCCGACGCCTGTTCGACGCCGATCCGTCCGCCGCCCCGTCCGCCCAGGCCTATGCGGACGCGGTGCGTCACGCGGTCGTGGCGCTGTCGGTCAGCCTCGACATCCGCTCCGAGGGGTCAGTGCGATGAGCGCGCGGGGACGGCAGACACCGTTCGCCCGGCTGGGCGCCGCCGAAGTCACGATCCTCACGGCCAGCACGATCCTGGGCGCGGGCTTCTTCGCCTTGCCCTGGGAGCAGGCAAGCGCCGCCGGCGGCGGGCTCCTCTTCGCCGTCCTCCTGGAGGCCGCGTGCGGCGCGGCGGCCGTGGCCGCCGCCGCCGCGCTGGCCATGCGGTTTCCGGGCCGGGGCTTCACGGACATCGCGCGCGCCCTCGTCGGCGATGGCGCCGGGCGCGCGCTCGCCCTGCTCGTTGCCGCCCTCGACCTCGCGGTCGCGGCCGCCGTCACGATCAGCGTGGCCACGGTCATGAGCGCGGTGTTCTTGCCGCTCACCCCGACCTGGGCGGTGGAGGTGGCGTTCCTTCTCGTCGTCGCCTACGGCGCGGGCGTCGGTATCGAGGCCCTGGGACGGGGGCTCGACATCCTCATGCCGGTGGTCTGGCTGCTCATGTTCGCCGATTACGCGATGATCCCGGGGGAGGTGCGCATGCCCTGGGCGCTCGTCCCGCACGTGCCCGCGGTGGGGGGCGCCGGCGCCATCGTGGCTGGCGCGTACGCAGGCATCTGGGCGTTCAGCGGCATCACGGGCGTGCCCAACCTGGCGGCCCGCCTCGCCGCCGCGGACGAGAGCGGGGCGCCCACGCGCATCGCCTGGGGCTACGCGATCGCGCTCGTGGTGCGGGTGTCCTCGATCGTCGCCGACCTCCTCCTCCTGGGGATCGTCGGCGCCGTGTGGTACGAGTGGCCCTCGGTGGCCGCGCTGCGGCTGGTCCGCAGCTCGACGTTCTTCATCGACCGCACGGGCTCGCTCACCGTCGTGGTCGTTCTCGCGATGGTGTGGGCATTTGTCGCCCTGCGCATCTGGAACGCGACCGTGAACGTGCGTGACGCCCTGGGTCTGAGCGGCCAGCACGGCACGGCGCTCGCCCGCCGGGGCGGCCTCGCGGCGAGGCTGGGCGGGGCGGAGGTGTCGACCGCGCTCGTCGGCATCGTCACCGTGGCCAGCCTGGCCGGCAGCCACCACGTGGGGCAGACCGCGGTGGACGCGGTGCTCGACGCGCCGGTCCTGGTCCTTGCCCTGGCGCTGCCGGTCGGCCTGTGGGCGGTGCAGCGGATCCGCGACGGGGCCTGGCGGCGGCGGCGCGGCGCGGCGCCCCAGCCGGCCCGGACATAGGAAGCGGCGGCCGATCGGCCGCCGCGCAGGGTCGGGGCGACGCCCGGTCAGGGCGTCGCGGTCGCCGAGGCCGGCGGCGGCACCGGCGTTTGGTTGGCCGGTGCCGTGCCGTACCGCACGATGTGCGGACTGGGCTTGTACGTGTCGATGCCGAGGTCGATCTCCCGGGCCGGCTGGCCGGCCCGCTCGATCACATACCAGGTGTGGGTGGTTACGCCGTCCACGCCCTCCTGTACCGTGACCTCCTCGCCCTGGGGCATCTTCGGGTCGGCGATGCGGATGGTCGGGTACGGCCTGGTGGCGAGCGTCTCGTGGCGGAACGCGGTGCGGGGCGGCGCCTCGGTGCCGTAGAGGGCGATCGACACCCGGTTGTCCTGGCCGAGGGCGGCGATGACGATCGGCCCGCCGGTCGAATTGCGGATGCGCAGGTCCAGGTACGGGCTCGACACGGTGGCGTCCTCGCCGGCCGGGACGTAGGGCACGCGCATGCCGTGCTGGTGCCGTTCGAGCACTCCCAGGCCGGCCTTGCGCGCGGCGTCGTAGAGGGTTGTGGCGACCTGGCACACGCCGCCGCCAAGGCCGGGCACGACGCGGCTTCCGACAAAGGTCGGACCATACGCGTAGCCGCGGGCGACGGTGGTCTCGCCGATCGCCTCGTTGAAGGACAGGGACGCGCCGGGCTGGAGGACGCGTCCGCACAGGTAGCGCGACGCCATGGCCAGATTCCGGTTGCGGTCGGCAGGGGAGTGGGGGTAGACGGTGGTGACCTCGGCCATGGTCACGCTCGCCCCCAGCTCGCCCAGCCGGGACGGCGTCAGTCCGCACGGGTGGTAGGCCGGATCGATGCGTACGGCCGCGCGGGTGGCCGTTCCGCTCGCTCCTTGGGCGCTGCGCGAGCCGGCGCTGGCGCTGCCGCAGGCCGAGAGCAGGAGAGCCGCCGTCAGCACGCCTGCCGCCGGGGCGGCGCCGCGCCCCCGGTTACGCAACGGACCGTGGGTCGACCAGCCAGACGTGCTGGGTGTAGACCGACCCGAGCTTGCTGTCCTGGACCGGTGAGCCCTGCGGCTGGTCGAACCAGGGGCGCCATCCCTGCGCCGACGAGGCCGGCCAGAGGCCGAGTACGCCCACGACGTGCCGGGCGCTGTCGAGGAGCACGCGCAAGCCCGGCCCGGGCGGCCCGTACTCGATCGCCTTCGAGGTCGGGTCCGGGCCGATCATCTGGTAGGCCTGGGTCTTCGCCCGGTTCACCGTGCCGAACGCGGTCCACGACACGAGATCGGAGGGAAGCGCCGGCGACATGGTCGGGGTGACCGCGCCCGGCGGCGCGAAGAACAGGTGCTCGGTGTACACCTGGCCGGCCGGCTGTCCCTTGGCCTGGTCGAACCAGGTCTGCCAGCCCGCGGCCGGCGCGAACGCCTGCTCGACCCCGACCACGCGGTCGGCGGCCCCGCGCAGGACGACGAGGCCGGGGCCGCGGTGGCCATAGTGGACGCCCATGCCGCCCACCCAGGGGGACAGGCGGACGTAGGTCAGGAGGTAGCCGTTGAAGTGCTCCAGCATCGGCCAGCTCGGCAGGTGGCCGAGGGCCGAGGCGGTGCGCAGGGGCTGGCCCACGCCATGACCGCCCAGGGGGGCGTAGACGCCCATGGTGCGGGCATGTCCGGCGTTGGTCTCGTCGGGCGACGGGGCCGGCCGCCCGGCCGCGTGGCCCGTCGTGCCCCCGCCGGTGCGTCCGGCGCGCGTCCGGGTCGTCGCGGTCGAGCCGCCCGACTTGGTGTTGCGACCTCCGTTACCGGCGAGCAGGCCCGCTCCGGGTCCGGCCGGAGGCCGTCCCAGCGCCCAGCCCCACAGCCCGGTCGTGGTGCCGAGGAATCCGCCCCCCGCCGCGCCGGTCGCGGTGGGTCCGGTGGAAACCGTCCCGGCCGCCGTGCGGGCCCGCCGGGCCGGCGCGGCCGGCACGCCCGGGGTGCCGCCGCGCAGGCCGTGGCGCATGCCGGCGGTGGCCGGCAGCCGCCTCCTCGGACCCTGGTTGACCGTCCCCTGCCAGCGACCCGGACGCGGCGCACCGCCGCGCGTGGAACCGACGCCCGGCACCCGGGTCGCGTTGTGCTGGCCGATCCCGGCGGTGCCGCCGCCCCGCGGCGTGCCCGGCGCCCCCGTGTGGCTCGACTCCGGCCGCGCGTACGGCCGCCCCGGCGCGTTCGCCGTGCCGCAGCCGGCCAGCACGACCGCCGCCAGGGCGACGGCGCCGGCCGCGGCGACGAGGCGCCGGTCGCGGGCCGTACCTGCCATGGCTTCCACCGACATCCCTTCCCTCCATTCGACTGTCGCGGGCAGTATGCCCGTCCCCACCGGTGGCGAGCCCGCGCATGGCGCGCGCCGCGTCGCCCACACTGAAGGGGACGGCGCGGCGCCGCGGGAGGAGGGACGCGATGCACCTGGGGGAGCACGATCACATGGGCCACGAGCTCATCGTGGTCCTCATCCGCACGGTCATCCTCTACCTGCTCGCCCTGATCGTGATGCGCCTGGCGGGCAAGCGCACGCTGGGCAAGATGGACACCTTCGACTTCGTCGTTGTCGTCAGCATCGGCAGCGCCGTGGCGATCGGCATGGAGACCGACAACAAGGTGCTCCCGTCCGCCTTGCCGATCATCCTCCTCGGGGTGCTCCAGCTTGCCCTCGCGCTGCTCAGCCGGCGCAGCCCCTGGGCCGAGAACGTGACCCGCGGGCAGTCGGTGCCGCTGATCCACCAGGGGACGATCGACGCCTCGGCGATGGCGCGCGAGCGTGTCACCTACGGGGATCTGCGCATGGAGCTTCGCCAGAAGGGCTACGACAAGATCGCCGATGTCCAGGAGGCGATTCTCGAACCGACCGGCAAGGTCTCGGTCCTGCCCGTGAGCGACGCCGCGCCGCTGACCCGGGCCGACCTGCCGGCGATCGCGAAGGCGGTCGCGGAGGCCCTGGCGCGGCAGGGGCACAAGCCGGACAGCGAGAAGCAAGGCGGCTAGCGCGCGGCGGATACCGTCCGCTGGGGGTGGCGGGCGCGGCGGTTGTCGTGTGGGTGTTCGTCGACGGCCTGGGCCTTGCGCCGGCTGGGGAGGTCCCGGGGGGCTGCACGCCGTGGCTTGACCGGCGCCTCGGCGTGCGCTGCCTGGAGGACACGCCGGACGGAGGGCGACCGGACGCGCGGCGGTTTGCCCTGGACGCCGCCCTCGGGGTGGACGGGCGGCCCGGCACGGCGACGGGGCAGGCCAGCCTCCTGACCGGCCGGAACGCCGCGGTGGCGATGGAGCGGCATGTCCACGCCTTCCCCGGGCCGCAGCTGCGCGGGTTTGTGGACGGCGCCGGGACCGTGCTCCATCGCCTGCATGCCGGCGGCGCGCGGGTCGCCCTTCTCACCACCTACCCGGCCAAGGCCCGCGAGACCACGCTGCGCTACGGGGCCCGCTCGGCCGGCGCGGCCTTGGTCGGCAACCCGGACGACCCGCACGCGGTCTGGCCCAACCTAGGTGCCACGCGAGACGGCGGCGGCCCGGACCCGCGGCAGGTTGGGGAGTGGGCGGCGCAGTTCGCGCGCGGGTATGATCTGGCCGTGGTCGAGACCGACCTGTGCGATCGGGCCGGCCATCTGCGCGAGGGCCGACGGTCGACGCAGGCAGCGGCGATCGCCCACGTGGACGGGTTCCTCGCCGGGCTTTGCGAGGCGCTCGGGGCGGGAGGGGTTGTCGTGGTCGCGAGCGACCACGGCAACGCCGAGGCGCCGGAGCGCGGCCACAACCGGCACCGGGTGCCGCTCGTCCAGCTGGGGGGCGAGATCCGGGCGCCGGCCGGCGAGGACCTCACGGCCTTCGCGCCCTGGCTGGAGGGCCTGGTCGAGCGCACGCGGCGCGTGCGCGTCTAGGAAACTGGTGAAAAAGCCAGAGGAAGGGGCACGGGAACCATGATTTGAGGGACCCGATGTCGAACTACTCGCCAACGGGAGTAGGGGGCGAGCGGGTGCTTGGGAGGCGAACGGGGCAGATCTCGATCGCTGACGTGGACGGGTGGTACGAGAAGATCCCGAAGCGGTCGGTTTGGTACCAGTTGCGCCAGTGGAGCCTGGCCAATCTGAAGGACGAGGTCTTCGCCA
>Ga0080006_1154785_pt1 | contig 133053 bp, 144 predicted proteins | sample RS3BMetagenome_FD_69209 | JGI IMG/M metagenome (GOLD analysis project Ga0080006, IMG submission 69209) | Ferric oxide microbial mat and aquatic microbial communities from Rainbow Spring, Yellowstone National Park, USA - RS3B (SPADES... ...
CAGCAGTTGCGCCTCCTCCGCCCGGTTGAACCGATCCTATTCCCCGATGTTAGTGCAGCGTCTTCAGATAGGCGATGACGTCTTTCCGTTGCTTTTCCGATGGAAGGCGAAAGACCATCTTGGTGCCGGGCGCCATGGCGGATGGATTGTCGAGCCACTTCATAAGCGTCTCGTCATCCCATGTGACATTCAACTTTTTCACCGCATCTGAATAATTATATCCTTCGACGCTACCGGATTTCCGTCCATAAACATCCCACAATGAGGGACCAATCTTATTTTCTCCTTTCTTGGCCCCGTGGCAAAGCGTGCATTGGCTGAAAACTTGCTTACCGGCGGCGGCATCTCCGTCTGCAAAGGCAGAGAAGCTAAACGCCGTCGCCGCGAGCAGCAGTGCTGCGAACAAATATTTTTGCATCCTCTGGTATCCTGTCTGTTGTGTTGAATCCCGACGCCGAAGCGGCGCCGATGTCATTATCGGCATTCCGCCGGGCTTGTCGATAGCAACGGGTGTTTAAAAGCTCGCGCGGACGCCCCCGTAAACGGCAATGGGGGCAGCCGGGCTTAAGCTGCGGGGGTTGCTCGCGCCGGGAACCTGCACAATTGGCACCAGACTCGTGGGTGAGAACGTGCCGAAAGTCGCATAATTCACGTTGAATGCATTTTCGAGCTGCGCAAAGAGCTGAAGATATGACGTCACCTGATAGCTGGTATTGAGCCCAACGATGAAATACGGACCCAAAGGCGGGGTGAGATTCGCTTCGTCGCCCACCAAATACTGCCCGCTTGCTCCCACCATCTCCGTACCAATCACCCATTTTTGAGTTACGTTGTATTCCGCGCCGAGTTTGACGAGATCCCAAGGAATGCTGGGCATGCGTTTGCCGGGGGTGGCCAAGATGTTGCCGTCCGCGTTGGCAAGCGGATTGTTCGGGCTTGAAATAAAAAAGGAATTTTGGAAATGGGCATCGGTATAGGAATATCCGAACCAGGCCGTGAGCCGGCCGGAAGTCAGCCGAAAGTTAAGATCCACACCCTGGCGGAGATCACCCGGTATATTCTGAAAAAACGCAGATCCTTGAACCGGGCTGAAAGCCATCAGAATATCGTCTGTCACCTGCGTGCGGTAGGCGCTAACGTCCCACGCTAACTTTGCTCCATCATACGGCATAAATTGCCCTCTCACGCCCGCTTGCACCGTATCGGCGACGATTTGCTTCAGCGGCGGGTCGCCCACAAAAAAGTTGGTGAGTGTGCAAGGCGCTGTAGGACTCGCACAGGAAAGTTCGGCAGGCGTGGGAATGCGGTTCGATACCGCATAACTTGCATAGGTCGTTACTTTCGGCGTGAGCTGATAGGTAAGGCCTACCGCCGGGTTGAAATGTGTATAATAGTTCTGGCTGTTAAGCGCCGTTCCCAAATGGTCCATCATATCGACCGATGCGATATTCCATCGCCCCGAGAGATTGAATGCAAGCCTTTTGGTTAACTGGTAGATGTCCAAGAAATAGAGTCCGTAGTAATTGTCGTGGTCATTGAGATTAACCGGCGCGATGGAATGATCCGCCTGGTAAATACCAATTCCCGGGCCGACAAAGTAGCGATTCGCAATGTCAAGTCCGCCGATCAGCGTATCGGCCGAGAAATGAGAAAACCCACCGTCCCAGCTTGCACCGATCAGAAATTGATTGGACCGGTTAAAAATCTCACTCTTATTGGTCAGCTGCACGGCGGCCCCGTAACCATCGGTGTTGAGGGTCTGGAGGTTGAGCTGCGAATAAGGGCCGGCTCCCAGAAAAGCAGGGATTGGCTGAAAGCTCATATTTGTCAAAAATGTACTCGTTCCCGATACGCAAAGAAACCCGTTGGGCGGGCTACAAGGTGCGGCGTCGGGAACGTTTCCATTGCTCACATGCTGAATCAGATTCTCGACATACGCATTCCCCTGCAACGACGTGCTCGAGCTAATGTCATAATTGGCAGAGAGCACCGCCATTCCGTATCTGTTGGAGAAATAGTTCGGCCCAGTAAAGAGCGCAGCGCGATCGACATCAAGCAATTGCACCGGCACCGTGCCGGGCTGATCAAGCCGCGATTCCGCGCCAATGAGGCTGAGATGAAGCTCGCCTCGGCTGCCGCGCCAGCCGATATCGCCGTACAGCTGCTGCAGCCAGGATTTCTGATCATCCCGCCACCCGGCGGTATCGGTGTGGGCGCCCGCGATATAGGCGGCAACGTTTCCGCTCTGCTTACCGTATTCGAACTCCCCCACCGAAGTGTCGAACGAGCCGCCATAGGCGTACACATTGCCGCCTTGAAAATCAAAACCATTCTTCAACTGTACCGCAAGCGCCCCGCCAAGCGCATTGAGACCGAAAACAGGGTTGGTATTCTGCAATTCCATGCGATCAATGGCGATGGATGGAAGGAGATCCCAGTTGACATTATCGCCGAACGGCTGATTGAAGCGCACGCCGTTCACATAAACCGCAAGCCCGACCGGGGTGCCCATGAGCGGCGAGGCTTCAAACCCGTGATAGAAAATATCCGGCTGGAAGGGGTTGGAGGCGGCGTTGCTGAAGGAAACACCGGGCACTTGATCGCCCAATTGGCGCAGGTAATTGGGCGTCGCATCAATGCTGATGTCGCGACTGTTCAGAACTTGTGTCTCACCCGGTATCAAGTTCCGGTCGATGCCGGAGCCAAGCACGGGAGCAGCGCCGAAAACTTGCGTTTCCGGCAAGGTTGCGGTGCCTTCCGGTGCGGTGACAACCGCATTGCCTTGCCCGCCAGCGCTGCCGGCTCCTTCGCTTTCCGACCCGCTTGGCGCCTGCGCGGCCGCTTTGGCCGCAAGCAGACACCCAAACACGATCAGCATGGGGCGAAGAACGGCGCAAAGACTCGACGAAATTCTCCCGATGCCGGCGGGGGCGGACATTTCCTACTCCTTTCGCGCTCTTTTGGCGGAGTTTAATTAAACTTCAGCAATGAAGCGTCAAGTGCAATGACTGCCGGAGCTTTGGCAAGGTTATCCGCCAAGCTCTGCATTTTTTGCCCCCGGAGTTTCGCATTTTTCGAAGTGCCCGATTGGCAAGCATCGCGGCCCTCGAGCGGCTGCATTTGCGGCTGCCTCATTGCCCCCTAGCTTCGCGCGGCGATGCAGCGAACTCCGGCCTCCCCTCTCCCGCGTTTTCGACAGAGCGGAGGGAATAGGATAGAGGCAAATGCTGTATAAGCCTTGGGCGAGAACCGGTACTCGCCCCTGGGAGTGGGAATGTTCATGCTCTCCTTGCGCGCTCGATTATTCGTCATCCCCAGCGTGGTTGTCCTCGCTGCGCTTGTGGCAACGCTCGCGTTTGTCTTGCACACCACCCGCATGCGGGTTGCCGCCGAAACCGGCCCCGGTATGCGCCTTGCCGAACTCCTGGTGAGCCGGACTCTGCGCGAAATCGGCCCGATGCCCGATGATGCCGCTCTGCTGAAAAAACTCGCCTCCGACCTGCCGCCGCTGCGCCATGTCGAGCTTTTCGTGCGCCCCGTGCAGCCCAAGGATGCCCATCATTCGGCTTCCGAGACACAACCCGAGCGGGCCGGCGCGCATGCAAACCGCGTTCCGAACTGGTTCGTGCGGCTTGTCGAGCCTCCCCCCCAGAGCGCGGCAATCCCGGTCTGGTATAACGGGCAAATCGTCGGCGAGGTTCGCGTCGTCTCTAACCCGCTCGATGAAATCGCAGAAATTTGGGCTGAGTGGAAATTTCTCGCCATGCTGCTTTGCTTGCTCGGCATTGCCATCGTGGCCTTGTTGCGTTGGACCAGCGGCATGGCGTTGCGCCCGCTGGCCGATCTGGCCAAGGGGCTGGAAGCTCTCGAGCGAGGACGGTTCGAAAGCATCAGCCCGCCTGTGCGCTTGGCGGAACTTCGCCCGATTGCGCTACGGTTTGATAATCTGGCGCGCGCGCTTCGCGAGCTCGGCGAGGCCAACCATCGCCTGATCGAGCGGCTGATGCTCGTACAGGAAGCCGAACGGAAAGATATCGCCCGTGAGCTCCACGATGAATTCGGCCCCTCTCTGTTTGCGATTCGCGCGGAAGCCGCCTCGCTGCTTCGCCTCGCAGCAAAAATGGGAGAGCAAGGCGCAAAAATGGTCGAACGGGCGGAAGCAATCGGAATGCTCGCCGATACCATTCAACGCAGCACTTCGCGGCTTTTGGAGCGCCTGCGCCCGCTCATTCTGGAACAGATGGGCCTTGCCGAGGCTTTGCGTCAATTGGTTCAAAGCTTCGAGGAACGTTCGCCGGAGATCGGGTTTGTTCTGGAATTGCCGCCCCAGCCTCTGCATTTGCAAGAGCGTGCGGCTCTTGGGGTTTTTCGGATCGTCCAGGAATGCCTCACCAATGCCGTCCGCCATGCCAAGGCTCGCACCGTAACGGTGCGCCTGTCCTTCTCCGCCGCCGGGGCGCTTGTCGTCTCCGTTGAAGACGATGGGTGTGGTATTGTGCCCGAGCAAAGGCCGGGTTTCGGGCTTATGGGTATGCAGGAACGAGCCCGGGCGCTGGGGGGCGAGCTTTCTTTGGCCAGAGGATCCTTGGGGGGGACGCGTGTTGCAATCACGCTCCCGCTGGCCGAAAGCCAAATGATGGCAGATGCAAAATGATCCATGTGCTGTTGATTGACGATCATCCCATCGTGCGGGCAGGGTGCCGGCGGCTTCTCGAGGAGCGGGAGGATGTTCGCGTGACCGAGGGAAAAACGGCTGCCGAAGCGGTTCGGTTGGCAGCCCGGCACAGGCCGGACGTGATTATTCTCGATCTGAATTTACCCGATGTTTCGGGGTTTGATGTGTTGCGGAATCTCTCGGCGCTTCAGCCTCCCGCCCCAGTGTTGGTGTTCAGCATGTATGAGGATCCGGCTTTTGTCGCGCGGGCTCTGGAAGCAGGCGCAAAAGGCTATGTGAGCAAGAATGACGACCCGGAAATGCTTTTCGTCGCGATCGAAAGAGTGCTGAAGGACGAAATCCATCTTGGCCATAAGGTGGCCGAAAAACTTGCCTTGCAGAAACTCGGAGGGGCCGGTTCCCGCGGGCACCTGCTTTCGCCGCGGGAGCGCGAGGTTCTTGCCTTGCTTGCCGAAGGCAAAACGCTGTCGGAAATTGCCGCAGCCCTTGGCGTGAGTTACCGAACGGTGGCCAATGCTTGCGCGCAACTGAAAGACAAACTCAAGGTGCGATCCATCGCCGGCCTGGTGCGTTTTGCGCTGCAAGAGCCGGAGATGATGCCGCTTCCTTCTCGTCCTACTCGTTCAGTATAAAGCGAATCGGGACTTCGGCTTTGCCCGGAACCGGCTTCCCCCCGCGGGTTGCCGGCAGAAAGCGCCAGGAGCGAACGGCCTCAACCGCCGAAGCGTCCAGCATATCGTTGCCGCTGCTCTTCAGAATATTCACGCTTTCGGCCCGCCCATCGGCACTTACGTCCACAAGCAATCGTACCACGCCCTGAATATGCCGCCGCAAGGCGGCTTGAGGATATTCCGGCTTGCGATTGCCGGCCGCTTCCTGCAGGGGTCGCGGCGGGACAAGCTCCGCCGGTGCCATGACCGGGGATGCAGCGGCCAGTTGCGGCGCGGGGGTCGTGGGGGCTGAAAGTGCCGGGTTCGGCCGCCTCGGCGCGGGGGAATGATCCGGAAGCGGCTTGGTTTTCGCCCGTGGCGGTGGTGTCTTCTCTTTGGGCGGCTCTTTGGCTTCGATCGTTGGCGTCGAAGGCTCGGGCCGCGGTTTCAGCGTCGGGACCGCTGCCGTCGAGAGGGCCAGAGGTTCCGCTGCTGCAGGCGCTTGCGGCAGCGGCGAACTTGGGGCTGCGGAAGGGGAAGCCGGCGGTGATTCATCCGGCGGCGGTGGAACGGCGGCGGGGGCCGTAGAAGCCGGGGAGACCGGCTCAAGCGCCGGAATATTGGGCGCGGGCGGAGCCTGAGGCAAAGAAAAGACAATCGGGAATGAAGCGAGCGGCACCGGCGCCGTTTCGATGACGTTCTGCATCAGCACCGTCGCCAACCCGACAATGGCGATATGCAATAGGCCCGAGACGGCGACCGCCCTAGGAATGCGCGGTGTCGCAGGCGAAGAGGGGGGACGGCGTGTCCCTCTCATTTCCGGGTCGATGAACATGGGTCTTGGACGCAAAACTATGTTAGCGAGCCGCCGGGCCCGAGACTAGCCCTGTTTTCTCCTCCTCTTTGCTGCGCCATGGCCTCCGCTTGGCGCCCGCAGCATGAACCACAGTCCGCGGATCGGATGCAAGCTCCGAAAGTCGCTTACGCGCCGCACACGAAACAGTCTGCAAAACGTCACCTCATCGAGATTCGCTTATGTCGCTGATTTGGCAGCGAGCAGACAGGATCGCATGACGCATGGTTCATCAACCAACTTTCTCAGCGAAGCAAATGCAGTGTGCCATAGGGCTGTCATGGGCAAAACAAATTACAGCTTGCGCCAAGGATCCCGATCCATTCTCTCCCTGACGCTAGGCAAAATCCGAGGCTCGGATACTATACCGCGAAGCGTGATGGCGAAATTGCAAATTCTGCCGAGTTGATCGGCTTCTTGCGAACAGCAAGACAATTGCTGCAAAGATAAATGGTAAAATGTGCAAAAGAGCTGCACTTATTGCAGACTCATGTCGCATCTGCCGCGCACTGGAACCTATTTCAGATCCGCCCGAAAGCGGGCTTGAGGATCAGCTCAGCGCGGAGCGCGCAGCATAAAACCGGCACCCCGGATGGAAAGCAGCATCGGCTCCTCGTCCGGCGCATCGATTTTGCGGCGGAGCTTCCCGATATGGACATCCACCACATTGGTCTGGGGCAGAAACCGGTAGTGCCAGACATCCTCCAGCATCATATCGCGTGTGACCACGGTCCCGGCCCGCCGCATCAAGTACGCAAGAATCTTAAATTCGGTCGGCAAAAGCTCAATCGCACGCTCTCCACGCCATGCCTCGCGCGTAATCAGATCGAGCTTCAGCGGCCCCACTTTCAGGATTGTCTCCCGTCCCTGCTGCGGCCGGCGGAGCAACGCCTCGGCCCGAGCTGCAAGCTCGGCAAACGCGAAGGGCTTGCAGAGGTAATCATCCCCTCCTGCCTTCAGCCCGCGAACCCGATCATCCACGGCATCCAAAGCGCTGAGCACCAAAACCGGAGTCGCCACGCCTTCGCTGCGGAGTGTTTCAATGATGCTGAGCCCGTCCAATTCGGGCAACATGCGATCGATGATCAGCAGCTCAAAGCTGTGCTGACTTGCCTCCGCAAGTCCTTCGGGGCCGGTGGCGGCGTGGCGTACGGAGTAGCCGCGGAGAGTAAGGTCGTTTTGGATTTCTTCGGCAAGCTCGCGATCGTCTTCCACCAACAGAACACGCGCCTGCCGAGCGCCTCGCGATAATTCCGGTGCTTCCGTTTGCGGCGTTCCCATTGCGCCCTCTCTTGAGAAAACCGAACGCTCGCGCCTCGGTTGATTTCAAGCCAAAATGAACGATATCGGGCATAATATAAGAAATAGCGTTGCCCTGAGCCATTAAAGGCTGATTCATAGACTAGGGAACGCCGAAAGGCGGCAATGAACAACGATTTCCCATCACCAAACGCAGCACTCCCTCAAGGCAAAAGCATCCGTCTTGGGCTGCGATTGGCCGAACTGACCCGAACGGCCGCGTTTCGCTTGGCGCTGGCCTTTGGCGCGGCTTTCGCACTGTCGGCTTTACCTTTGTTTTTATTCATCTATTGGCAAACAGCTCTGGCGGAAACGGCCAGAATCGATAAGTTCTTGATGCAAGAGGCCGCTTTGGCTGCTCAGGATCGATCTGACGAACTGCAATGGCTGGTCGGCCACCGGCTCACCCATGGTTTGCATCGTCTCGCTTTCGCCGCGCTTTTTGACCGGGAAAACCATCTCCTGAGCGGGAATTTCGATCGTTATCCTGCGGAATTGCCGGACGACGGCAAGGCTTATGGGGTAACGCTTTTCTATCCCTCGCCGCAGGGGGAAAACTCCGCTTCCGTCCGCGCGGTGGCAAGGCGGTTCCCCGACGGCAAGGTACTCGTGCTCGCGCGCGACGTTGCCGAGCTTGCCGAATTACGCGCCACCGTGTTGCAAGGCCTTGAGTGGGGTGTGGCTCCCGGCCTGGTTTTGGCGATTTTAACCGGAACTTTCCTCAGCCTGAGAGCGATGCGCCGTATCCGGATCATGCACGAAAGCATCGAGCGGATCATGGCCGGCCACTTGACCGAACGCCTACCGACGCGCGGAACCGGCGATGAGCTTGATCAACTCGCCATTAGCGTCAACCGCATGTTGGCCGAAATTTCCAGGCTGATCGATGAAGTCAAAGGCGTAGGGGAAAATATTGCGCACGACCTGCGGACCCCGCTCTCGCGCGTGCGGGCCCGGCTGGAACGAAGCCGCGACACGGCAGAAAATCATACAGCCCTCCAAGCGGCAATCGATCGGGCAATTATCGGGCTCGACCAAGCGCTTGCCATTATCACCGCGTTGCTCCGGATTAGCGAAATCGAAAGCGGGAGAAGGCGAAGCGCTTTTGCCCCCGTCCGCTTGGCAAGCGTGGTCGGCGAGATCGCAGAATTGTATGGGCCGATTGCGGAAGAAAAAAATCTTGATTTCGAAGTCATGAGCACCGACGTGGCGCCGGTCTTGGGTGACCACGACCTGTTGATTGAAGCTGTTGCCAACCTTGTGGGAAATGCCATCAAATTCACCCCCGGCGGAGGCATGATTCAACTTGGGGTAGAAGCTTCCTCAGATGGCCCGGTCTTATGGGTGCGCGATACGGGGCCCGGCATCGCTCCCGCCGAGCGCGAAGCGGTCCTGAAACGCTTTCATCGCTCCGATCGGAGCCGCCACATTGAAGGCAGTGGCCTGGGTCTCAGCCTGGTTGCGGCGATCATCAAATTGCACGGCTTCACACTTCAGATTCTGGATGCCGAACCGGGCTGCCTGGTGAAAATTTGCTGCTTCCCCGCGCCCGAACAGGCTGCCGCATCATCCTCGGCCGGCCGCGAGACATCTCGGATCTTGAAGGAAACATTATGAACTTTGGCTTGAGTGGCGGCTTTGGTGGGGATAAAGGGAAGCCGGCCTTGGAAGGGCGGAGGAGGTTGTCGTGCTTACATCGTCATGGAGCGCCCAGCACGAGTCCACATCGACGGGGGAGAGGAGCGCAGAATGAGCCAGCTCATAGGCCTCAGAGAGCAAACAGAAACGCCCGGGCCTTCTTGCCCGCAACTGGACCTCGGCGCTTAAGCACCATTTGGTTACGCCGGAGATAATAATGAATCCACGCCTCCCGCCATCACATCAGCGCCGTCCCAGACGGTTGCGTGTGTTCGGCATCCTTTTGCTGCTTGGTGCTGCCGCCATTGCGGCACAAGGAATCCGGCAGCGGTTTGCCAACGAGCGTGCCTTGGTAAAAGCAACCAACGAGGCTGCGATCCCCACCGTCGCGCTGGCGCACGTGGAGCCGGACACCAAGCCCATCGAACTGGTTCTGCCAGGAGATATCGAAGCCTGGTATCTGGCGCCGATCTACGCCCGCGTTAACGGGTACCTCAAAATGTGGTACACCGACATTGGCGCGCGCGTAAAAGCGGGCGATTTGCTGGCTGAAATCGATGCTCCGGATCTCGATCAACAGTATCAGCAGGCAAAATCGGATCTGTTAAAGGCCCAAGCAGATGAAAAATTGGCCGATATCACGGCGCAACGCTGGAAGCGCCTGGTGGCAACAACGGCCGTGTCGCAGCAGGCAACCGACGTAAATGTCCAAGACCAGGCAGCCAAGCATGCTGCAACAAAAGCAGCGGAAGCAAAGGTGGGGTATCTTGCCGCACTCGAAAGCTTCAAGCGGCTCATTGCGCCTTTTGATGGTGTGGTGACCGCACGGAGGACGGATGTTGGCGATTTGATCTCTGTCGGCAGCGGCAGCACGAAGCGCGTTTTGTTTGAGGTGGCGGATATACACGAAATGCGCGTGTACGTACGCGTGCCCCAACCCTATGTGGCGCAAACCAAGGTAGGGTTGAAAGCCGAACTGCATCTGCCACAGTATCCCGGGCGTGCTTTTCCCGCCGTGCTTGCCACCACTGCCGAATCGATCAACCCCACATCGCGCACCCTTTTGGTGGAACTGCACGCACCGAACCCGACCGGTGAATTGCAACCGGGAACCTATGCAGAGGTGCATTTTCTCCTTCCGCCGGTGCCCAATTCCTATCGGGTTCCCGTGAGCGCATTGCTGTTTCAGAAGCATGGTCTGCAGGTGGCCGTACTCGACCCAACGAATCACGTGATTTTGAAAAATGTTCAGGTGGGCTTGGATATGGGCGCCACAGTGCAAATCATTGCCGGGCTCAACCCGAATGACCGGGTGATCGACAGCCCTCCCGATTCGATATCCAATGGTGATTTTGTGCACGTGCAAAATCACCAAGGCGAAAAATTTCCTGTCGCGCAAAGTAACCATCAACAGTTTTCTGAGGCAAATAAGTGAAAGGATTGAGGTTTGGAACGCAAAAGGGCCGCGCAGCCTCCATCATTTCATTTGGTTTTTTAGCCCTTTTCGTCAGCGGGTGCGATCTTGCGCCGAAATACGACCCGCCTGCACTGCTTACCCCCATTCCGGCCTCTTACGCGAGCGCTGGGCCATTTCAGCCGGCCACTCCGATGGATACGCTTCCCCGCGGCCCTTGGTGGGAAGCCTATCACGATCCTCTGCTCAATCGGCTTGTGGCAAAGCTGAATGTTGCGAACCCAACGCTCTCCGCGGCAGTGGCAAACTATGATGCGGCCCGCGCCTATGTCGCACAGGTCAATGCCAATCTGTTTCCCTTTTTTGTCGGTTCCGGATGGAACTATTCGATTCAACAATCACAACAGCGGCCGCTGCGAATACCGGGCATATTTCCGAACCAATACGGAGATAACGTTCTGGCCTTACAATCGACCTATGAAGTCGATCTCTGGAACCAAATCCATAACCGCATTGCTTCGGCACAAGCGAGCGCGCAGGCAACTGCGGCGGATCTGGCGAATGTCCAGCTCAGCTTGCAAGCAAACCTTGTGAACGATTACGTTGTTCTTCGCAGCTACGACGCACAAATCAAGTTGCTGAATGATACGGTCACGGCTTATGCTAGCAATTTGCGGCTCGTACGCGACCGCTTTGAGGGCAAAATCGCCTCGGGGATCGACCTTGCTCAGGCACAGTATCTCTATGACGGGGCAACCGCGCTAAGAACACAGACCATTGCGCAACGCGCGCTGATCGAACACGCCATCGCATCCCTTGTGGGTGAACCAGCTTCCAGCTTCAGCATTCCGCCATCTCCGGTGCTGCCGCAGGTGCCGGTCATTCCAACTGGGGTGCCCTCAACGTTGTTGCAGCGGAGGCCCGACATCGTTGCCGCGGAACGTGCCGTGGCTGCGGCAAATCAGCAAATCGGGGTGGCGCGCTCGGCGTTCTTCCCTGCCTTGACGCTTACCGCCATGGGCGGGTTCGAAAACAACGGCGCGGCGAATTTGATTAGTCTTCCTCTCAGTTTCTGGACCATCGGGCCGAATTATATTTTGCCCCTCTTCGAGGGTGGCCTGCGACATGCCGAACTGGCCGGTGCGTACGCGCAATATCGCGCCACGGCCGCGCAGTATCGTGCCACCGTCTTGGCCGCGTTCCAGCAAGTCGAAGACGAAATGTCGCTGCTCAACAACCTCGCTGTTGCTTTGCAGCAACAGAAAGCGACCGCTGCCGATGCGGAGCATTATACGCGATTGGCCACCGATTCCTTCATCGAGGGCGCCAGCAACTATTTAGATGTAAACGTCGCGGAAACCGAAGCGCTCGGAGCCGAATTGCAGGCCATCATCATTGCGCAACAGCAATTGCAGGCCAGTGTGCGCCTGTTTGAAGCGCTCGGAGGCGGCTGGTCGGTGCAGGATTTGCCAACGCCGCGACAGGTTACCGATTATTCTGCGCAATAAGCTTGGCCCCAGAGCGCTAGACCCCGCTGCACAAGCCGAGTAGCATGCCATGCACAGAACAAGACTGTACGGAGAGCAAAGATGGCATTGCGGTCGCTTTGGGATCTCGGCGGAAAAATCGCTGTTGTGACCGGAGCCGGAAGCGGCATCGGCGCGGCATGCGCCCAATTTCTCGCGGAAGCCGGCGCTGTTATCGCCGTTACAGATATTGATTCGGCGGCGGCGGCAGAGCTTTCGGCAAAGCTAGGGCCTAGCCGCGCCCGCCCTTATGCCGTGGATGTTGCAAAGGAAGAGCAAGTCAATGCCGCTTTCGACCAAATCGCCAAAGAACTCGGTGGTATCGACATTTTGGTGAACAATGCCGGCATCGTGTTACGACGCCCGTCGCTGGAGCTCACACGCGAAGAATGGCAACGGGTGATCGATATCAATCTCACCGGTGTGTTTCTCTGCTCACGCGCCGCGGTGCGCGAAATGCAGCGTCGCGGCGGAGGCGCCATCGTGAACATTGCCTCCATTATGGGGCTTTCGGGCGGTTTCTATCCGAACCCGGCCTATCACGCGAGCAAAGGTGGGGTGGTTAATCTCACGCGCGCTCACGCGGTTGAGTGGGCGCCGCTGGGCATCCGCGTGAATGCGGTTGCGCCGACCTGGGTTCGCACCCCGTTGACGAAAGGGCTCCTCAGCGATCAAGCCACTTTGCAGCAGGTGCTTGATACCATGCCCTTGCGTCGGATCGCCGAGCCCGAAGATATCGCAGCCGCGGTCCTGTTCTTGGCAAGCCCTGCTGCAGGCATGATCACCGGCCATACCCTTGCGGTGGATGGCGGGTTTCTTGCGCGCTAGGGCATACGCGTTGCATGGCGCGCCTCTTGCCCTTTCAATCGGCTGTTTCTTCCGCTTGGCTTTGCTTAACCCAGCGCAGCGCCGAGGCTTCATCGCTTGCGCGGGCTTCCACCCAAGCCTCTCCGCCGTCCGCGTAGCTTTCCTTTTTCCAAAAAGGGGCCTTCGTTTTCAGCCAGTCAATCAAAAAGGCCGTCGCCTCTAAAGCAGCTGCGCGATGCGCCGCGGCGGCAAGCACGAGAACGATCGGCTCTCCCGGTTTCAGCCGACCCACCCGGTGAATGACGGTGCAGCCCAGCAAGTTCCACCGCTGCTCTGCTTCGGCCGCGATGCGGACGATCGCAGTATGGGTCATTGCCGGATAATGCTCGAGCGTCATGGCCTCCAGACGCCGCCCTTCGGCACATTCGCGCACGATGCCGACAAAGCAGCCGATTCCGCCAATATCGCCGCGGCCGCCATAAAGCGCGGCAATCTCCTTGCTGATATCAAACGTTGCTTCTTGAACAGCTACCCGTGCCATCCTAGCCGCCCGTGACTGGGGGAAAGAAAGCCACTTCATCGCCCGGCGTCACGACCGCGGAGAAATCGGCGAAGGTTTGGTTCACCGCGCACCGCACCGGGGTCATCTCCGCAAAAGCCCTGGCATAACCGTCGCCGCGCCCTCGTAACCAGCTTATCAGATCACCGACCGTGCGCACCTCGTGCGGGAGTACGACCGTTTCCTCCGCCACGCCCACCCGCTCGCGGATCCAGGCAAAATAAAGAATATGGACCGGCTTCTCAACCATGGAAACTTACTGAGGTGGCGGCGTTGGTTGTGGTGCCGCCGATGGCGGCGGTGTCGAGGGCGCCGCAGGTTTCCCAGCGCCCTGCTTTGTCGGCGGGGTCGTGATGGTCCGAATCGTTCCATCCGGCATGATCACGGTACTCGTCCCATCCCCGTTCGGGATCACGATCGCCCCTGGCGGAATATTTGAGCTGCTGACGCCGGCAGATGGAGCCGCCCCGCCTTTCGACTGCCCGCCAGGTCGGGCCGGAGCAGCTCCGGGGCTCGACAACGGGGGCATCTGCAAAGGCGGCAACTGGTAGGACGGAGAGAGTTTCTCCAGGGGCTGCAGCTCTCCCATCATCGGCGGCGGCTTAATCGGACCCGGCCATACATTTCCGGGCTCCGGTTCTAGCGGTTCTTCTAAGCTCGGAATACCTCGCGCACGCTCGATATTTTCGCTCGCCCCCAGCGGTAGGTTCGGATTGGCGTGAGGCCCGTGCGTGTCGGACAGAAAATCGCCGAAACCGCAGCCGCTTAAGATCAGTGGCAAGAGCAGCAGGGCGCAGCCGCGCATCGAGATGGTTCCCCATAAAGCAAATGGCAAAAGCGGTTGCACTTTGCCAAGGATGGGCGGTTTACTCAAGCTTCCGAAAGCAGCGCTCTGAGCTCCGTAAGCGAGGCAAACCGCGCCAGGACCCATTCCGTGACGGAAACGTGGGCATTGAGGTCGAGCACCGCGCGGTTGCACCCCGTCAATTTTTCGTCTGTTGCCACCCCGATCACGTTCGGCTCTGCCGGCCAAATCGGCGGTTTGCCAAGGCTTGGCCGATACACCTCGAGCTTGGTGAAGGGATAGCTTTTGAAGCCCTCGACGAGAACCAAATCCACCGGCGCCATGCGACGCAACAGACCTTCAAGGGGAAACTCTTCGCAGGGCAACTCGGCCATCAGCGCGAATCGCCGGGCACCGACCACCATCACCTCGTGCGCACCCGCTTCTCGATGGCGATAGCTGTCTTTGCCCGGCCGATCGAGATCGAAGCCCTTATGCGCGTGCTTGACGGTCGAAACGCTCAGCCCGCGGGCACGCAGCAGAGGCAGGATCCCGCTCAACAATGTGGTTTTTCCGCTGCCGGACCAGCCGACAATTCCCAATACCCGCATCGTTGCCGAAATCCTCAGAGCTGCAACCCTTGCAGTTTTTCGGGCATTTTCATGGGCGCCGAACCACACCGGGGCCGGTGGGCGTGGTCGCGTGCCGCAACCCTGCGGTCAGATAATCCCAGCCGGTCAGGAGCGTAAGAACCGCCGCCAGCCACAACAATGCCTCTCCGATCGCGGAAAGCGGTAACCGCATCAGCCCAAGCAACTCTGCGGAACTATCCCCGGCCAAAAGTGTCGCCAAAGCAACCATTTGCACACCGGTCTTCCATTTCGCGAGTCGGGTCACCGGTAAGCCCACCCGCACGCCGGCAAGATATTCGCGCAAGCCGCTGACCAAGATTTCCCGCAGCATGATCACAATCGCGGGGTAGATCCCAAGCGGAGAGAGCCGCGCCTTGCCGACGAGCATCATCAAAGCGGCCCCTACCAGAAGTTTATCGGCGATCGGGTCGAGCATTCGGCCGAAATCGGAGCTTTGCCGCCACTGGCGGGCAAGTTTTCCATCCAAATAATCGGTGATCGCGGCAACGCTGAACAGTACGCAGGCAGCAAGATTGGTGGCAGGTTCGCCAACGGCGATCAAACCCACCAAAATCGGAATTACGGCAATCCGGGAAAGGGTCAGAAAATTCGGCAGGCTGACTGGCATGGCCTATAAGGTAAGACGTTTTCCGCTGCCGGTCAGCCAGCCCATAACAAGAAAATTTGGTTATCTCGTATGATCAAGCCGTGCGCCGGGATGAAAATGGGCATACACGCGCCGGGCGATTTCGTGGCTGATGCCGGGCGTTGCTTCAAGGTCGGCAAGTCCTGCCTGTTTGACCCCGCGCGCGGAGCCAAAATGATGCAAGAGCGCACGCTTCCGGGCCGCGCCGATGCCCGGTATTTCGTCGAGCTCGCTCTCGGTGAGTTGGCGGCTGCGACCCGCGCGATGTGCGGTGATCGCGAAACGATGCGCCTCGTCCCGCAGGCGTTGCAAATAATAAAGCACGGGATCACGCGGAGGAAGCTGAAAGGGGGTTCGTCCGAGCATGTGAAACCATTCCCGCCCGGCATCCCGGTCCGGCCCCTTCGCGATGGCAATTAAAGGCACATCGGTAATCCCGAGTTCTTGGAGAACGGCGCTGGCGGCAGAAAGCTGCCCGGCTCCTCCATCAATCAAGACGAGATCGGGCCACGCAGCGGAATCCGGCGTTTCGGCTTTCTCTCGCAATGCCCGGGAAAAACGCCTCTGAAAGACCTCCCGCAGCATGCCGAAATCATCGCCCGGCTGCAGGGGACCGCGAATGGCGAATTTACGGTAGCCGGATTTCACGAAGCCCTCCGGCCCAGCGACAATCATAACGCCGTAGGGATTGGCCCCCATGATGTGGCTGTTGTCGTAAACTTCGATGCGTTGCGGAGCTTTGGACAAGCCGAACACGCGCGCAACGCCGGCAAGCAACTCGGCTTGGCCAGTAGCCTCGGCGAGTTTTCGCTCCAGCGCCTCACGCGCATTCATCTCGGCATGCTGCACCACTGCGCGTTTTTCCCCCCGAGAAGGGGCCAGAATACGTACGCGGCGACCGGCTTTGAGCGAAAGCGCCTCCGCAATCAGGGGCTGTTCGGCAAGCTTGTGGTTCAATAGCAGAACGGGCGGCGGAACCTTGTCATCATAAAACTGCGCAATAAAAGCGGAGAGCACATCGGCTGCTTCCTGACTGCGCGCATGGCTTGGAAAATGCGCACGGTTTCCGTAGTTACGCCCGCCGCGAATGAAAAATACCTGAATGCAGGTTTGCCCGGCGCTCTGCCAAGCGGCAATCACATCTGCATCTTGCACGCTTGCGAGGTTCGCCACGCTGCTTCCTTGCACATGGGTCAATGCCCGAATCCGGTCCCGCAACCGCGCCGCATGCTCAAATTCCAGGTTTTCGGCAGCGCGCTCCATTTCGGCGGCAAGTTCTTGCTGCAGCGCTGCGCTCCGACCGCTTAAAAACGCTTTGGCTTGCGCAACCAAGCCGGCGTAATCGGCTTGGCCGATGTAGCCCACGCAAGGCGCCGAGCAACGGCGAATTTGGTAGAGAAGACAAGGTCGGGTGCGGTTCGCAAATACGGTATCCGAGCAAGAGCGCAAAAGAAAAATGCGCTGCATGGCGGTCACGGTCTGGTTCACCGCCCAGGCAGAGGCAAACGGGCCAAAATAACTCCCTTTTCGCAATTGTGCGCCGCGATGCTTCGCAATTTGCGGAAAGGGATGGTCTTCGGTCAGCATCAGCCAGGGATAGGATTTGTCGTCGCGCAATACGATATTGAAGCGCGGCTTGAGGCGCTTGATCAGATTTGCCTCTAAAAGCAACGCCTCTGCCTCGGTATGCGTGGTAATGATTTCCACTGAAGCGGTCTCGAACACCATGCGCCGCAGGCGCTCGGGCAAACGCGCGGGCTGGGTATATGCGGAGACACGCTTTTTTAGGCTGCGCGCCTTGCCGACATAAAGCGCCTCCCCCTTGGCATTCAGCATTCGATACACGCCCGGCGTATCCGGCAATGTCTGGAGCGCCGCTTCAATAACCTGCGCCCCTCTCCTTTCGGGCTCGATCATGAGCAAAGGGAGCGGTGGTACCTGAGCCTCATCCATGACCCATGGCATAGGTTCTCCGCCCGGCAAGCTCAAGGGGCGGGCTGAAGGAGGAGCCGCGGCTCAATCCATCCACCATTCTTGTGGATAACTTTGTGGATAGAGGCTTGGAGAACATCATCGAAGCTTGGTGGGAAGCCGCGTTCGCTCGTTTTGCCCAATGAAGAAGCATCCATGTAACTAATTGATTTTCAAATACTTTATGTTTCTATATCGTTTCGATATAGAGCATCGACTGCCATCTTTCTGTAACACCGTCCGCTTCCCCGGGGAACGTGGACAAAATCCGCGGCTTCGGTATTGGCGGCAACGCCATTTTCATCGGGGATTTGTGCGGAATTCACCCTGAACGTATCCCCGATCACCTCGTGCCAGGATCGGCAGCAAAATTACCGAGGGTCTTTTCTGCGACCGGGACCGCCGCCCCGAGGCGGGTCTTTCGGGCAAAGGCCGGTTCACCTGGCCAGCGAGGCGTCATGCCATGCAAGGGCGATGTCGCATGTCTGCGAAAGCAGCGATGTGTCCGTCGCTGCTTGTCGTTCGTCTCTTCTGATCCTACCAAGGCGGCGTCCGACGCTTCATCACGAAAGCGGAGCAATGAAGAGATTTCAAGAGGAAGAACGCATGTTGATGCACGACGTTAAAGTTTACCCTTCTAAAGCCAATCTGCCGCGCGAAAACCAATTGGCCTGGAAAATCGCATCTGTCGCCGCGGATCGTGTCCCCGTCGAGCGCGATGTTACGGAAATGATCATCAACCGCATCATCGACAACGCCGGCGTTGCGATTGCTGCCATAAATCGGCGCCCCGTGATCAGTGCCAGAGATATGGCTCTCGCGCATCCTCGTCGGGGCGGAGGGGCTACGGTGTTCGGGGTTGCGACAAACAGGCGTGTCAGCCCCGAGTGGGCCGCATGGGCCAACGGTACGGCAGTGCGCGAGCTCGATATGCACGATACGTTTTTGGCGGCAGATTACTCGCATCCCGGCGACAATATCCCCCCTATTCTGGCGGTGGCACAAAGTATGGAGCGGTCGGGACGCGATCTCATCCGCGGCATCGCGACCGGGTACGAAATACAAATCGACTTGGTGCGCGGGATCTGCCTGCATAAACACCGGATCGACCACATCGCCCATCTTTGTCCGGCGCAAGCAGCCGGGATCGGAACATTGCTGCGTTTGCCCACGGAGATCATTTATCAGGCCGTGCAACAGGCCGTGCATGTCAGCATCACAACGCGGCAATCGCGCAAAGGGGAAATCAGTTCCTGGAAGGCTTTCGCCCCGGCACATGCAGGCAAGCTTGCGGTGGAGGCGGTCGATCGCGCCATGCGCGGTGAAGGAGCGCCAAGCCCGATCTATGAAGGCGAAGATTCCGTCATCGCTTGGCTACTGGACGGACCCGAAGCACACTACCAAGTTCCGCTTCCTGCTCCGGGCGAACCCAAACGCGCGATCATGGACAGCTATACCAAAGAGCATTCCGCCGAGTACCAAGCGCAGGCGTTGATCGATCTTGCCTTTCGGATGCGGGAAAAAATCCCCGATCTTTCCGCAGTGCAACACATCGTCATTCATACTTCCCATCATACCCACTACGTCATCGGGACCGGGGCAAACGATCCGCAAAAGATGGATCCGGATGCAAGCCGCGAAACCCTCGATCATTCGATTATGTACATTTTCGCGGTGGCTTTGCAGGATGGGCGTTGGCACCACATAGAAAGTTACACCCCCGCCCGCGCGCACCGTCCGGACACGATCGCGCTATGGCATAAGATCGAAACGCGCGAAGACCCGGAATGGACGCGCCGCTATCACGCCGTCGACCCGAAAGAAAAAGCTTTCGGCGGACGGGTGGAGATTTTTCTCAACGACGGCACACGGATCGAAGACGAAATTGCCGTTGCCAACGCGCATCCGCTGGGTGCTCGGCCGTTCCAGCGAGACGACTATATCCGCAAATTTCGCTCTCTGACGGATGGCATCATCAGTGCACGGGAAGCCTCTCGGTTCCTCGATGTCGTTCAAGACTTGCCACGGCTCAAAGCGGGAGAGCTCGATTTGCTCAATGTCTCCTGTCCCAGAGGGTATGTTGCTCAGGGCAAGGCCGGCATCTTTTGATCCCGATGCAAGAGAATGCACACGCTTTCGTTTCTTCGAAATGCCTTTACGGGAGAGATGACGATACACCTCGCAAAAAATTCTGCAGCGATGGTTGCTTTTTGTTGACATTTGTCAGCAAGAAGCAGAATAGCAGAGTCGATGTGCGTGCGTGTGATTCGCATTGTGCATCGCTGGCTGATGGAGTGTTCGCTCGGCATACTCGGGTTTTCGCCGGTAAACTGGAGCAAAAGAATATGGCGTGCACGTGAGCAAGCAGCCATGAACGGGTCAACCGCGAGACGGAGATATAAGTGTGGGCATGCGAAAACGTGCCATGGTACCGCCACATACAGGCTCAATTTTGGCTTTCTGCTGCGCAAGCCCCGCAACCGGCCAAGAGGATGTGCCTGCAGAGACGTTTACGGGGAAGTGGCACAGAGGCGACGCCACACTATTCTTGTCAGCTCAGAGCAGGGTTTACCTACATAGATGTCGGATCCCGAATATTGCCGCAGCGATGCAACGACCAAAGATCGAAGAAAAGGAGTTCTCGTCGTGAGTAAAGAGGAAACCACTGTGGAACAGCCGCGCGCTCAAGCTTTGGCAATCCGCAGTTCGACGCGCCGCCCGGCTCGAGGAGCTGCCAAGCGCAGTACACGCGCGGCTGGAACGCGGAAGGCCGCTGCGCCTGCGCGCGCAGGGGCACGTTCAGCCGCACGCAAAACAACGCGTGCGGCGGCCAAACCTGCAACCCGTAAAACGGCCGCCAAGCGTGCAACTGCGGCCAAGGCACCCGCGACGAAGCGTCGGGTTGCCACGAAAACCACGGCGCGCGTAACGCGTCGCACTGCTGCAAAGGCCACCACCCGAAGCGCTGCAGCGCGCGGCACAGCAAAAGCGGCACCGAAGCGGCGTGCGGTGGCAAAGCCTGCAGCACGGAAGGCTCCGGCCCGGAAAGTCGCTGCGCCGCGTCGGCCAGCTCGGAGAGTAGCATCTGCCGAAGGCGCAGCGGCAACTTCGCGGCGGACAAAGAAAATAACACCGGTTGTTGAAACTCCGGAAATCCAGGTGACGGAACCGGAGCAAACGCCGCCTGAACATACCGAGTAAGGCGCCGCTTCACTCGCGCGAATAGGCGACACAATAACCCTGCTTGTCGACATGAAGTCTACGAGCAGGGTTTTGTGTGTTCATCGGGCGCGCGCTGTCAAAGTGCCGCCAATGAAAAGTCCTTCCCGAAGCTTGGCTCTACCGAGAAGCAAAAAGCAGGGCATTCACTTGCGCCGGACTGAGCAGGCGCGGTTTATGCTGGCGCAGCAAGAGAAAAAGCTTTGCCGCTTCTTCCAGTTCTTCCGCTGCAAATACCGCTTCGGCCAAACTCCGGCCGGAGACCACCGGGCCATGGTTCGCCAAAAGCACGGCCCGCGCGGATTTCGCTGCCTCGGCAATCGCAGGCTCCATCGCCGGATCACCCGGCCGAAAATACGGCAGAAGCGGCAAGCTTCCTCCGATACGCATAACAAAATAAGGTGTGAGTGGTGGAATAGGATTCGTTTGATCAAGATCGGATAAGCATGCCACCGCAGTCGCCATGGTGGAATGCAAATGCACCACTGCCCTCGCTTCGCTCCGCGCCATGTAAAAGGCACGGTGCATAAACACCTCCTTGGATGGCGGATCACCGCCGATGTGGCGAAATGCGAGGTCTAATTTGGCAAGGCGCGCTGGATCCAATCTTCCCAAGCAAGAATTGGTGGGCGTGATCAGGTATCCATCCGGCAACTTCACACTGATATTGCCGGCGCTGCCCACGGAGAAACCACGCGCAAATAAGCTCTGCGCCAATTCCACCAGCAAGGTGCGAGAATCGTCTTCGTCCATCGTGACTTCCTTTCGCCTCCCGGCACGTGACGAATGGATACGCGATCCGCTCACTCGGAAATTTGCATAAAAGCCTTCAAAAAGAAATCGGGCGCACCGAAATTGCCGCTTTTCAACGCCAAGAGCATTGCCGGCCCGCTGCCTTCGGCGTACGTCCAGGGTACGCCGGGATCTATCTCGGGGCCGATCCGCAAAGATCGCACGCCGAGGCGCGCCACCACCGCACCGGATGTTTCTCCACCTGCTACCACCAATCGTCGTACCCCTTGCGCGACAACACCTTCTGCGATCTCTGCCAGCATTGCCTCGATCATTGCTCCGGCAGCCTCACGCCCAAGTTTCGCTTGCAATGCGGCGACACGCTCCGGTGCAGCGGAAGCTGCAATGACAATGGGGGCATCACCATGCTGAGCTCTGGCCCACGCAAGCGACGCGCTCACCCAGTTGGCCGGCGAGGGATCTTGCAAAAGATCAAGCATGAATGTGGGAGCCCGTGCGCGCGCGATCTCCAACTGCGTCAGCGTTGCCCGCGAGCATGAGCCGGCAATCACCGCTGCACGCCCTGCCACACGCGGCAACAGCGCGGCATCTGCCCGGGGCGGCAGCTCACCCTTGCGTCGGAAGTTTTCCGGCAAACCCATCGCAATGCCGGAGCCGCCGGTGACCAATCGATGATCCGCCGCAGCCTCTCCAATAGTGAAAAGATGACGTTCGTTGAGCGCATCAACAACCCCGTAACGCAAGCCTTTTTCTCTCAGGCTCTGCACCGATTGGCGGATGGCCTCCGGCCCTGCCTCGACCACGGCGTAGGGAATCAACGCAACGCTTGCAGCGGTCTGTCGGCCGAGCACGCGAACCAGGTTGGCATCGCGCATGGGGGTCAGCGGATGGTTTTCCATTCCGCTTTCATTCAGAAGCGCGGAGCCGACAAACAAGTGGCCTTGGTAAACCGTGCGGCCATTGGCCGGAAAAGCCGGGCAGACAAAGGCGAAATTTTCGCCCAACGCTTCCAGCAAAGCATCGGCCACGGGCCCGATGTTGCCGGCATCCGTGCTATCGAAGGTCGAACAATACTTAAAGAAAAATTGGCGGCAGCCTGCGTCACGAAGCCAGTCAAGCGCAGCAAGAGATTGGCTGACGGCTTCGGCGACAGGAGCTGTTCGTGATTTCAATGCGATCACAATGGCATCGGTTTCCGGAATGGGATCTTCCTTGCGCGGCACCCCGATCAGCTGAACCGCGCGCATGCCGTGCTTCACCAGCATCGACGCCAAATCCGTTGCCCCGGTAAAATCGTCGGCAATGCAGCCTAGCAGCGCCATGCTAACTTCTCCCTATTGCGTGCCAGAAGAATTCCGCCTGTGCATCCCAACTTGGCAAGATTTTTCCGGCTTGCCATGCTGCTTCGGCCATTTGCCGACGCAGAGGGATATCGAAAATCAAACGCCGCATCGCTTTGGAAAGTCCCTCCGCATCGCCCGGAGCAACCACCACGCCGGCCTCCGGCGGAAGTGGAACGTCGGTCGCTGCCGCGGAAGTCACGGCAACAGGCAAGCCGCGCTTGAGCGCATTGGCAACTGCTGTGCCATAGCCTTCCCACTCCGATGCCAGCGCAAAGAGATCTGCTTTCAGCCAGAGATCGGCCAAAGTCTGCTCCGGAACTTCACCCAGAAAACGCAGGCGCGAGCTGATGCCAAGCTCGGCAGCAAGCGCTTCCAAAAAGGTCGCGTAAGGCGGGTCTTGCTTCGGGCTGCCGACAAGCGAAAGCGTCCAATCCAGATCGAGCAATCGCGCCAGGGCCCGCAGCAATGTCTCATAGCCCTTGCGCCGAACAAGCGTGCCGATGGAAAGAATGCTGCAACCGGCCCCTTCCGAGCCGACACTGCGGGGCGCATCATCCGTGCCTGGTAAAATCGTGGCAACCCGCTCGGAAGGCACGCCGTCCTCGACAACAATCCGCTCGGCAACAGCGTTGTTGCTGGCAATCACGCCCACCATTCGGGTCAGCAGTGCTCGCTTTTGTGCATCTCTTCGTGCCCGATCGTGCTCGGAAAGAAAGCGGCCATAAGGCGTAAAATGGTGCACCAACGCGAAGGCACGCCCCGCAAGTGCAGCTTCCAGCCCGTTAAAGAGGGGGAAAAGCGCGGCATCAATCACAGGGATTGTCGCTTCCTCCAAGGCGACATAAGCCGCCTTGGCAGCAAGCTTGGCCGCAACATCCGCATCCAACGTCGTCTCGCCCACAGGGCTCTCCAGTGCGACCACCGTGACCGCCACGCCCTTCGCTGCAAGCGCAGCCGACATTCGGGTATTATACCAATCGCCGCTTGCGGTGCTTGAACCTGTTTTCGGAATGAAAAATGCCATCTGCATGATCGGAAAATATTAGGGCTGCCAACGCTGCCGCGCCACAGGGGAGATCCAATCGCAAGAGCCGTTGCTCTCTCTTGTGCTTCGGGTCCTGTCAAGCGTCAGGCAAGGAGACAGATCAAGGGGCGTTTCCGCTCTTCCCGTGCTGGCCGCCATGCCGTGCGACAAGAGCCTCAAACCGCGCCGGTTGCAGAACCGCACACCATACAATCGCGCATGTTCTCTCGCTGGACAGATTCGTATGCTGCTTCTAGAACACATCAAAGAGTTGCGCCCCCAAAAGCGGGCAAGCCCAGTGGCGCCGGGGTTGACAGAATAGGCTTTATCGGTTTGGTAGTCAGCGTGAGCCGTGGGTTTGACCCGGAGTAGTCGAAAAATATTGAAAAATCTGCACCTTCTAGAACATTGTTGCAAACACAACCGCCCCCCGAAGAAAATACGAGTTTTCTGCGCAGAATCTATCGGGCTCTCCCTCTTTCCGAGCGGCAGCGCCGAGTCATCCGCCGAGCGCTGCACTTTGCCAGCATCGGGGCGAACGGGACGACTGTCTGGTCGCTGTTCGGCCGCTTGGGCGCAGCCAAGATGGACGAGGCGGAATCCCAAGCGCTGGCCACGCTCAAACAGCGGCTTGCCGCCTTTCCGCTTTTTGATGCCGAAGACTACGCCGCACTCCACGCAGATGTGCGCGCGAGCGGAATGGATCCGAAAACCCATTTTCTCACGCATGGCGTCTTTGAACAGCGCGCTTTTGCCAAGCCCGAGACGATCACCGCCCGGCTTGCCGCATTCAGCGCCGACCTTGATGCTGCGCTTTTCCCTGAGCCGACGCTGACGGAAGCCAAGCTTGCTCGCCTGCGATCGCAGGAAATCGGCGTGTTCGTACACTCACGCGGCAATTTCTTCATGCGTGAGATTGCCGAGTTGCTCCTCGCCGACCTTCGGGCTCTTTCTTTGCCGGCGACGCTTCGCGACGAGCGCTCCAATCCTGCCGCGAGCCCACCAATTTCCATTTTCGTTGCCCCGCATGAATTTTTTGCATGGGAAAAAGGTACGGGCTGGACCAACCGCAAGCTGATCGCCCGATCTTTTCTTTATTCCACCGAGCAATTCGGCACCTCGTGGGGCGCACCCGCGCTCCCCTATCTGCTCACATGCCGCGGCATTTTGGAGAGCAATCTGCAAAACTGGCACGTGTTTCGCACGACAGGGGTGCCGAGTCTTTTCTACTTTCCTGGATTTGCCCAGGAAGACATGGATCTCCCAGAAAAACCGCCAAACCACCCCTTGCTTGCCGGGCTCCCAAAAGCGGTCAGGGAATTCTCCGCTCCTGCCTCAGAATGGAAAGATCGACCGCTTGATATTCTTTTCATTGGCGCGGAAAGCCCCCTGCGGGAGGCATTTTTTGCCAAACATGCGGCGTTTTTTGCAGCGCGCCCGCACTGCCTCTATTACGTCCGCCTCGGCGAGGAGCCTTTCGCGGCGGAAGATGATGGTGATCCCCGCCCGGCGCTGAACCGTTATCTTTCACAACGTGCCAAAATCGTACTGAATCTGCACCAAAACCGGGTCCCCTATTTTGAATGGCACCGGATCGTGATTCAAGGCATGTGGAACGGAGCCGTCGTGGTGAGCGACAAATGCCTGCCGCACCCGATTTTCCGCCCGGGCGAGCATTATTTTGAAGAGAGCGCCGAGAGCATCCCGGAGCTGATGCGCTGGATTTTGGACACGCCCGAAGGCCAGCGTGAGGCGCTGCGCGTGCGGGCAAATGCTCTGGCCGCACTGCACGGGCCGGCTTCTCGCCCAGCCATGGCCGCGCGCCTTGCCGATTTTCTTATCGGTTCTTGAAAAACTTTGAAAAATCCCATCCTCGCCATGTCCGATTCCATAGCCTCCGTTCCCATAGAGACGCTTTTCGCTTTTGAAGAATCGCACCAAAGCGCGCGTCGGCCTTCGGATTTGGTCAGCGTCATCGTCAGCTTGTTCAACTACGGCCGCTTTCTGGAAGAATGTCTGGCATCGGTCGCCGCACAAACTCACCCCAACCTCGAGCTGATCATCGTCGATGATTGCTCAACGGATGGCTCGGAAAAGGTGGCCGCGGCGTGGCTCGTGCAACACAAAGGCCGTTTTTCTCGCGCGGTTCTGCTTCGGCATGTGCAAAACCAGGGACTTTCGCAAGCCCGCAATACCGGCTTCCTCTCGGCAAACGCCGATTTCGTGTTCGTGCTGGACGCCGATAACGTGATTTATCCCCGCGCGATCGCCCGGCTGTTTGAGGCGCTGGCAGGAACGGATTTTGGCGTTGCCTATTCCCAGCTTGAGACATTCGATGAAGTTCCCGGCTTGGGATACGCCGATATCTGGGATCCGGCGCACCTGGCACGCGGCAATTACATCGATGCGATGGCGCTGGTTGCCAAATGGGCTTGGCAACGGGTCGGCGGATACACGCAAATGAAATTCGGCTGGGAAGATTACGATCTCTGGTGCAAATTCGTGGAACACGGCATCACCGGCGTGTTCGTGCCGGAAATTCTGTGCCGTTACCGTATCCGAAGCACCTCCATGTTGCGGCAGGTAACAACACCGCGGGTGGCTCAGCTGGTCGAGGACATGACCGCAAGGCATCCCTGGCTCGCCCTGAAACCTCCCTAACCTTGCCTTCTTAACCCAAGCTTCGGGAGCCCGTAACCTGCGCGATCATGGCGCGCACAGCTTCTGCAGAAAACCCAGCTTCGCGCAGCGAACGAAGGCTTGGAGCATTGTGCCGTTTGGCCAGCCGCACTCCGTTGGAATCCCGAACGAGCGGATGATGCGCGTAGCGCGGCGTCGGCAAGCCTAACAAGGCCTGCAAAAGCCGGTGCACATGCGTCGCCGGCTTCAAATCCTCGGCACGGGTCACGAGCGTGACCCCCTGCACGGCATCATCGTAAGTCACACAAAGATGATAGCTTGCCGGAGTGTCTTTACGTGCCAGTACCACATCACCAAAGCGTTCCGGGCAGCAATAGACCCGCCCCTCCCCTTCTTCTTCAAACCATAACGGACCGGAAACCCTGGCCAGCGCAAGTTGCATATCAAGCCGCAAGGCGTATTTTTGTCCCGCTTCTATCCTTTCGCGTCGCTCGGCAACGCCGAGAGCTCGGCACGTTCCTGGGTAAACAGGGCCGCCGCTCGGTGCGTGCTGCGCCGATGCCGATCGGTTCACCTCTTCCAGAATATCAGCCCGCGTGCAGAAACACGGGTATAGAAGCCCTTCCGCTTCAAGCACGCGGAGGGCCCCGGCATAATCCTCAAAATGCTCCGACTGGACCCGGATCGCCTCGTCCCAGCAAAAACCGAGCCACAAAAGATCTTCTTTGATCGCAAGCACGAATTCACTTCGAGATCTGGCGCGATCAATATCCTCGATTCGAAGCAAAAACCTTCCCCCTGCTTCGCGTGCCCGGCGCCATGCCATCCACGCGGCATAAGCGTGGCCCAGATGCAACAGTCCCGTCGGGCTGGGAGCGAAACGCGTTACCGTGCGCATGCGCGATCTCTCCTCAGAGGGAATGAAAGGAATGCTCCGATAACCGCGTTTTGCCAAATCGCGTCAACATATCAAGAAGCCCAGAGCTTCGCCGAAAGGCCGGGAGGTGCGTTCCGATCCTCCGTGCCCCAAAGGCTCGGGATGGGTGACGCCCCGATGAAGCTTTGGTGTAAAACCAACCGATGGCTTGCAGCGCGCGAGACGGTTTGCGATAAACGTTTGCGATTTCCACGATATCAAACAGTCGGGGGAGAGGTTTGAAATCCTGTTCCACCTTTGGCTGCCGCCCGAGACAGGAACGATGCACTTATTCGGGTGCGGGCGTCTCTCCGCAGGGAGTGGCGAAAGACCCACTGGACTTGGCCCTTCATTTCACTGCCGCCGGTGAAAGTGTGGTATATTTTGCGCCGAGGGCTCGATCGTGCTGAATGATCTGCAGACGCTCGTTTTAAACGCCGATTTCCGCCCCCTTTCGCGTTATCCATTGTCGTCTTGGCATTGGCGCGATGCGGTCACCGCCGTGATTTTGGATCGTGTCAATCTCGTTGCCGAATATGACGAGGTGATCCGTTCGCCAAGCACTTCGATGCGGGTGCCAAGCGTGGTGGCATTAAAGGAATTTCGCCAGCTCGACGGCTATCCTGCCTTTACACGCTTCAACATTTATTGCCGGGATCGCTGGACCTGCCAGTATTGCGGGCATCGCTTTCCCGCCGCGGAGCTGACTTTCGATCACGTCATCCCGCGCTCCCGCGGCGGGCGCACCACCTGGACCAACGTTGTGGCGGCATGCGGGACCTGCAATTTGTTGAAAGGAAACAAAACGCCTGAGGAAGCCGGCATGCATTTGCTGCGCACCCCCTACAAACCCACGCGCCGCGAGCTCGTCTACGCGGCAGTCCCCCATGAACGGGAAAAAGTGCACCATACGTGGCTGGACTTTCTCTATTGGGACTCCGAGTTGGAGGAATAGCCCGATATCGTTTTCCTCCGCTCAGGAGGGCAAAAGGGCGGCGATATACGGCGGCAAATGAAATGCAGCCGCATGCACATCCGGCGTCCAATAGCGTGTGGTGCCGAGAATCCCCGAAGCTTCGGCGCGCTCCCGCAGCACTGATGCGGGAATTGTCGCCGTCTCAGGCGCTTTCGCGGCAAAACCGAAAGTCATCAACCCGCCAACATAGGTGGGGACAGCCGCGATATAAGCGGTGACCAAAGGGAAAAACTTTGCCCGGCGTGCGCTGGTTTCCCGCAGCTCGCCGGCCTGCATGAACGGCACGCCGCACTGATTGACGATGATGCCGCCAGAGCTCAAAACCCGGGCGCAGTGCGCGTAAAACTCCTCCGTGAACAGAACTTCGCCCACGCCGATCGGGTCCGTGCTATCCACGATAATCACATCAAAGCTCGCGGTGGGTGCGCGTTTGACGTAATCGATGCCGTCGCCCACAATCACCTCGGCGCGCGGATCCGCCCATGCGTTGCCCCCAATTGTCGGAAGAAATTCCTTGGCCAGGCGGATCACTTCCCCATCGATTTCCACCATCACGGCTTGCACGATGGTCCGATGCTCCAGAACACGCCGAAGCACCCCTCCGTCACCCGCTCCGATAATGAGCACACGTGCTGCCGAGCCATGTGCCAGCAGCGGCACATGCGTCAGCATCTCTTGATAGACGAACTCATCCGCCTCGGTGATTTGAACCACGCCGTCCAGCACCAGGACGCGGCCGTGCGTAAAGCTCTCAAAGATCAAAATATCCTGATAACGGCTGCGGACTCTGGCAAGCTCTCGCTTCACGCGGAACCGCTGCCCCCATTCCGAATAAAGGGTTTCGTTCAGCCATACCTCGGCGCTGCTCATCCAAATTGCGTCCTCTGCTTGCCTTCGCCTTGCTTCAGCGCGCGGCTCCGTAGGCCACAAAGCGCGCACTGGTCCCGAACGGACTCCATCAGCCGATCAGGCCGCGCCTGCGCTCGTCCAAGCTCACGCGCTGCGGCCGAAAAGCGGCCTCGAGCACCGGCAGCGATTTATACGGGTCGCACGCGCCGCACATGAAGATGTCGATCGCCGCGAACGCCCGCTCCGGCCAGGTATGGATGGAAATGTGGCTTTCCGCCAAAACCACCACGCCCGAAACGCCACCGCTCGGCGCAAAATGGTGGAAATGGGAGTGCAGAATCGTCGCCTTCGCTGCCAGCGAGGCTTCGCGCAGCACTTTGTCGATCAGCTCAGGATCGTTGAGGTTCTGGGCACCCCAGAAGTCGACCAGGAGATGCATCCCGGCAAACTTCTGCCCATCACGCTCAACAAAATAGTCCTTGCTCTCCTCAGAGGAGGCAATCGGCGCCTGGTTTTCGCTCGGAGAATCCGAGACCATCCCCAGTTGCGTGAGTGCGTCCATGGCGTACTCCGTTTCAACCAAGAGACGGCCTGTTGGGCGTGTTGCCCCCTTGGGCCAAGGCGCGGAAGATGGGCAAACAGAGCGGATAACGCAAGAGGAAAAAAAGAAAAATTCTTCGGCCATGGCAGGTCGGAATCAGTGGGCTGAAGGGGCAGGAGCGGTCAGCGCTTCGGCCATGGCCCGGGCTTCGGTCATCTCAGCCGCCGCGCGCGGCAAATCTTCGATACTTTGTACCGGACTTTCGGTCAGCACGCGGAAAATTTCTGCATTCGTCCCGGCCGGCAAGCGCGCGCCATAGGTTTGCCGCAGTATCGCGAGCATCGTTTCATCGCCCGCTTGCGCCGCGTCGCTGGCAAGCCTTACCAAAATCCCAGCCGCTTGCGCGCTGATCGGTTTTTCCGCCGGAATCGTTTTCGAAGCAAAGGCATAAAGCGCCGATTCGGCGGCTTTCCAGTCTTTTGCCGCTTCGAAAATCGCGGCTCGCGCTTCATCGGCCGAGGCCGTATTCAGGCTCGCCAGCTGGGCAAGGGCTGCCGATGTCTCTCCTTTTGCGGCCAATGCGCGCGCAAGAAGCAGACCGCGTTCTTCCGCCAGCGCCGGAGAAAGCCCTTCGGCCTCCGAATCGTGAAGCGCCGCTAACGCGCCCTCCGGATTGTTCATCTCCAATCGCAGCTTCGCCAGTCTGGCGCCGAATTCCGCCCGGGCACCGCCTTTTGCCATGCGGAGCAGTCGCTCGAGTACCGGATCCGCTTGCTCGAGAAGATCAAGCGCGGCCAGCCGGTCCGCAAATTCCGCCACAATCGCCTCGCCCGCCGGTCCGTTCGGCAATAGGTCGGCGTTCTCTTCGATCAGGGCAACAAGATCGAGCGCCGAGAGCTGCGCGGCTTTGCCCCCCTGTTGGAAGGCGGTAAAGGTCTGTTCGAGTCGCGTCCGGATGGCATCCCGATGATCGGGAAACAAATTCTCAGTTTCCCGAAGCAGGGCCAGAGCCTGGCGCCATTGCCCCGCCTGGCTTCGCAGCTCCGCCACGCGGAGCCGCAAATCGAGCTCGCGCTGGTCCCCGCGCCAGGCGTAAATCAGCCGATCTTCCAACTCCGCCGCTTGGGCCGGGCTGAATTCGCCGTTTCGCAATCGGAGCTCCACGGCACGCACCGCCGCGCGCGCCCGTGCGAGCCGATCGCGGCTTACGGCCAACCTGTCATAAACAGCAAGCGCCTCTTTCGTTTTGCCCTCCTTTTCGGCAAGCAGGGCACGCGCAAAAACGAGCGTTGGGTCATCTTGCTGCTTTTGCAGCAGTTGGGCGGCGATTTTCTCTTTACCCCCCAACACCATCGTTTCTGCGGCAAGCGGCAGAAGACGCCGGCGGAGCGCCTCGGGGTAATTCAGAATGAGCGGAAAGGTGGCGGCAAAACCCGAAGCGGCGGAGGGATCGCCCTCATGGGCCAAGGCTGTCCGGGCAGCACGCCAAAGAAGGAGCTCATCCGTGGGAGCGAGATGAGGATCGTCGATCCCTCCCGCCTCCGCCAGGCGGCCGGCCAAAATCGCCCCGACGGCAGAAAGCCCCTTCAGTTGCGGGTCATTTGCGCCACGCGGGTCATCAGTCACAGCCAGCCGCAACAGCGCCTGCGCCTCTGCCCCAAGGCCCATGGCAATCAGGGTTTCTGCCGCTTGCTTACGTGGTTTGAGTCGAGCCAGCGGAGGCGTCGCCGCTGCGATATCGATCTCCGCCTGAAATTGTTGAAACAAACTCTCCGGCGCGATCGGTGCAAAATCAAAGCTTCGCGTCATTGCGTCTGCGTTTGCCGTGAAGGCGGGATCTTCCCCGATCGCGGAAATCGCAAGCCCGCCGCTTTTTCCGCCTCCTGCGGAAAGGGCAAAGCCCTTCGTCGTCGTGCGCAAAGAAAGCCGATCAGAAAACGGCACCACAACCACGCCTTGAAATGACGGTAACAGCGAAAATTCCGGGGCGCGGCGCTGGGTCAAAATGCCTTCACCGGATTGGCGCTCCGTGCCGACAAGCAAATCGCCCCCCGTTTCCGGATCGGGTACGCTGACCGCGTTTCCGGGTGCCGATGCGAGAAGGTCGATCGAGGTGCCATTTTGCTTGAGCGGTATGGGATGCAAGGCCACGCGGCCAGGAACCACGTTCACAACCCAGCCGCCCGCGATGTGCACGAGCGCAATATCTTCGCGGGATGAAAGAGGGAGCGTCAGTACGGTCGCGCTCGGGAAGAGCTGAATTTTGGCGTCGCCAAAAACCGGATCGCCTTGCATGGAGGCAAGATCGATCGGACGGCGTTCATCGAATACCACCATCCCCAGCCCATCGCGGCGAAAGGCGGCAGCCCCGGTAGCGTTGCCGAAGGGAAGTGCGATTGCCGAACCCAAAGCCCCCGGCGGCAATTGCACGCGCGCCACCGCCAAGCTCAATTGTGCAGGCACCGTTTCCACCTTCGGCGGCGTAAAATCGGCAGGTGCAATGGTAGGGGGCGGGCGTGGAGCCGCATGCTTCTCCGCTGCCAGCTCGGCTGCCTCTACTGGAAGAATGGGGGAAGCCGAAGGAAGCTCGGGTCCGGAAGATTGGGCCGCGGGAGGTTGGGTTGCCGCCGCCGGTTCTGCAGATTTTTGCGTTGTTGGAGGATTTGCGGGGGCAGGAGGGGCCGAAGCGGCCGGTGCCGCAGGTGCGGGGGGGGTTCGGGAAGCGGCTGGACGCGGCGGCCTTGGCGGGTCGAGCACATCCAAAGCCAACCGATCGCCAAGGCGCAAGGTTCGGATTTTGGTTCCCGGCGCCAGCTCTAACACGGCGGTTCCTGCCCCCCCTTCAATCGCAAGCACGTTGCGCGGCGGGTTATTCCCCCCCAACACGGATCCCCCGGCGGGGAAGACAAGGCGCACCCGATTGCCCTCGCGGGCCAGCGCGAATTTGGTATCGGGCGGCAAATCGAACACCACGCGGCCAAAGCCCGGATGATTGCCGACTCGGACTCTGATCACATTGGGCTCATCGGCTCTCGCTGGGGAGAAGGACGCCATAGCAAGGGCCACGCAAAGGCCACACACCCCAAGGAAGAGCCGCGCTGCAGGCATGGAATTCTCAGTCCGAGCCAGATTCAATGCTCGCCAAAAGCCGATCAATGTCAGACTGGTCCATGGCTGCGCCGGGCAGGGGCGGACCATTTTCCAGCGAAGGGAGGGACGGCCCGGAGGAGTTGGCAACTTGCTGGCCTGAAACGGCTGGGGCTTCCGGCGTCATGTTTGCCATTCCGACCGTGGCAACGATGTGCGCAATACGCGCTTCGATGGTTTTCAGAGTGGCCACGACCTTGCTGATCCGCTGGCCGGTAATATCCTGAAAACTGCAGGCTTCGAAAATGCGCGTGGTGGCCGATTGCAAAACTGTCGCGTATTTGGATGCAAGCTTGTCGGCCAATCCGTCGAGCTTCTCGCAGCTTTCCAGGATAGCCTCCGTTGCCGCAGCGGTATGCTGAACAATGGCGTCCAATTCATCGGTAGCGGCGGGAATATGGCTTGCGGCAATTTCTTCCACGCGCAAGGCGGCAATCTCGGCTTTGGCTTTTGCAATGGTGGAGCCGAGATCTTTCAACTCCGTCAGCAAAACCGCATCATGTGCAGAAATGACTCCGCCCATGATGGAAAGTACTGCTTCCACAACTTCTGCCACCATTTCCGGAGCGACATGCGGATATCGGGTTCCGATTTCCGAAAATCGCTGCCGCAATGCAAGACAAAGGCGATCAAATTCTGGACCATTGCTAGGCATGCGCAAGAACCTTTTCGATCTTTTCACGCAAAGTTTCGGCGTTGAACGGTTTAACGATATAGTTGGACACACCTGCCTGTTTCGCGGCCACCACGTTTTCTGCCTTGCTTTCCGCCGTTACCATGATAAAAGGAATATGCTTCAGCCGGGCATCGGCGCGCACTTCTTGAAGCAGTTGCAAGCCAGTCATCGGCTGCATGTTCCAATCGCTAATAATCAAGCCATAGTTGCCTGTTCGTAGCTTTATCAACGCTTCCGCACCATCGGTCGCTTCGTCCACATTGTGGAAATCTATCTGACGAAGCAGGTTGCGGATGATCCGCAACATTGTTTTATAATCGTCTACAATAAGAATATTTGTTGTTTTATCCATTGCCATTGACCCTTGTTTCGGCAGCCGTGCCTCATCCGCAATAGGTATACGAAGCCTAGATTAACGTTGTGCTTACGAATGGTTGTTTGTTGCCTCGCTCGGCCTATTTTGCCGCAAACGCCGCTCTGCAAGTTTCGCTGTGACCACACGGGCTTTCTCGGGCAACATCGCCGCCAAAATCGGGGCAGCTTTTGCCTCTTTCATCCGATCCAGAAGGGGAAGTAAAATCTCCAGATCCAGATCGTTAAAAATATTTGCGGCATCGCGTGGGCGCATGCTTTCGTACATCTTGACCAGCCCTTGCCAGTTTGCCTCTTCGCGCTGCTTTCGCGCTTGATCCAACGCCTCAAGCTTTTTCTGAAGCGCCGAAAGTTCTTCCAAGCGAACCTGCAAGCGTTTTTCCGCCGCCGTCAGCGCGGCCTCGCGTGCGTTCAAAGCGTTCATGCGTTGATCGAGCTGCTCGCGGCGATGACGAAGCTCTAAAAGTAGCGTTTTTTCACTTTCGCTGATCGGCGGGCCGCCTGAGGGGGTTATTTTTTCTATCTCCTTGAGATCCGTGTTCGAGAGAGGCACGGTTCCTGTCGCACTGCGACCGGCAGCAGCCTGGACGGCCGAAGCTGGGGCTTCGGTTTTTGAGTTCACAGGCTTTGGATTTGGGTTTGGGAATTCCCCAGGTGCGGGCTCAGACGCGGGCTGGGCGATTGCAGGAGGAAATGCTGCTTTTGCGAGGCGTATCAACGTCACCGACTTCACGGCAAGCACTGCCGAAAGCGCGACGATCGTAGGGGGAAGCAGGCGGAGAGCAGGAAGGCGTCGCATCGTTCCTCCTTTAACGCGCCATGCGCAACACGTTCAGGAGATCTCGCTCGGCTTGACTTCGTACCCGTGGTACCTCCGTTGCCATGCGCTCACCCCCTGAAGCGAAGCTCGGGATTTGCCGCCCATCCAGGATGACGGGCCGTGCCCTGCGGATCAGTTGATCCAGCCGGTCTGCCAGCCGCTCCCCCCGCTCGATCATAAAGCCAAGATCCTGCTTCAGCTGGCCGGCGTTTTCCGCCTGCCGCGCAATCCGCATGCCGGCATTGTCTGCTGCGGTCTGCAGCCGCTCAATCCCCTCCTCGGCATGCCGTGTGCTCGCGTTGAAGCTGGCTATCAGAGCTTCAAGCTCGTTGCGGTCCCGCTTCAGCATGCCAAGAGCGCGCTCCAACCGCACTGCGTAGAACAGTGTCGCCGCCAAAAGCGTAACCAACACGCCTTCCAGCATCCACTCAAAACCACTCATGCGCCTCACTCACATCCTTGCGTTTGCGAATTTGCCATGCCTTTCTCACCGAGCCAGCCGGAGCCTGCGCGGTAGCTCTCGCTCAATGCGCACGGCAACACGATTTTTTTTCCGTCCGATGCGCGCTTCAAAAAGTGGAACCGATGCACAGCGCACCTGCACAGGCGTATCCGGCGCAACATTGAGTATCAATTGGCTGCCCGGCGCCAATGCCATCACCTCCGAGAGCCGCATCACCTGCTCATCGAGAATAACAAAAATTTCAATTTCCGTATTCCAAAGTTCATCGGCAAGGTGCGATTCCCAAATAGAATCTCGGCCGAATTTCTCACCCATGAACTGCTGCAGTAACAATTCCCGAACCGGCTCTAACGTTGCGTAGGGAAATAGCAGCTCCAACTGTCCGCCGCGTTCTTCCATGTCTATTTTGAAGCGCGCGACCACCACCGCATTGGAAACGCGGCTGATGGCAGCAAAGCTCGGGTTCACTTCCACCCGCTCAAAGCGAAACGTGATCGGACAAATGGGGTCGAAACTCGCCGAGAGATCCGACAAAACGACCTGAACAAGTCGTTCCACCAGCGTGCGCTCGATCGTGGTAAAAGGCCGCCCCTCGATGCGCATCGCCGCGGTGCCGCGCCGCCCGCCGAGCAGGACATCCACAATGGAATAAATCAGCGCCGAATCAACGACCACGAGGCCATAATTGTCCCACTCCTCGGCCTTGAACACAGACAGCATCGCCGGCAAGGGAACGGAGTTCAGATAATCCCCAAACCTCAGCGAGGATATTTTCTCCATGGAAACTTCGACGTTGTCGGTCGTAAAATTGCGCAAACTGGTGGAGAGAATGCGCGCCAGCCGATCGAACACGATCTCGAGCATCGGCACGCGTTCATAGGAAACCAGACGCGAATGGATAATCTTCTGGATGGCGGAATTGTCTTTCTGCCCCGCTTCCGCATCGCCAAAGCCGAGCAAGCTGTCGATTTCGGCTTGGTTGAGAACACGGCCGCCCTCTCCCGGAAGTCCCTCTTCGGATGCCGCGCCCCAGGCAGCGGCAAGGTCATCATCGGAAAGCTGTTCCTGCTGCCCGCTCATTGGATTAACATTTCCGTAAAAAAAACATCGGTGACACGCGCCGGGGCTGCGACAATATTCGCCCGCGCAATCAGCTCCTCGCGCAGCCGATAAGTGCCGGCCGCACCGCGCAATTCCTCCGGCCGCATTTCCCTCAGGTATGTGTTAAACAAGTCCAGAAGCTGCGGCATGACCGCGGTCACCGTTGCGCGGTCAGAGGGCTTGGCAAGTTCCAGCCGCGCCTTGAGTTTGACGAAACTTTCCCGGTGAGAGGACACATTGAGGTTGGCAATGATTTCCGGCATATCGAGATACGCTTGCTCGGCAAGCGTGCCCGGCCGTGCAGCTGCGGCAGCAGGCTTCGCGCTCCGCAGCCCGAGCATCCCCGGCAGAATCCCGCTGAACCACAGGCCTGCGCCAAGCGCTGCCAAACCGAGCGGTACCCCGAGCAGGATCAGCCGCCTCTTCTGGCCGCCGGGAGGCTTTTGCTTGCCCTCCGGCTGCTTGGCTTCCGGTTCGGTCGACTCCGCCGCGTCCATCCTGCCTCCGTAGCGATCTCTCGCCGACATCCTCGCGCGTGCCGGTTAACGAAACTTTGCAGTCGAGGGCAGCGATGCCCGATCTGCGAAGCTCCGCGCGCTTCCTGTCTCAAACCCTGCAGCTTTTGCCTCCTGGCGCGATGATCTCGGCAGCGCCTGCCGGGCAGTGCATGCCGACCACGGCTGCCGACGCGGTCTCTTGCGCCTTTAAGCCTTGGCCGTCGGCGTGAGGGAATTGGCACGCGATTTGCGAAACATCCGGCAGCCCCCCTCCGGGCATGAAGGGTTTCACCAAAGCGGACTTGATCGATGCAAAACTCCGTTACCGTTGCTCTTTCCCGTATGATGGCGATGCAGCATGCAATCGAGGTCACCGCCACCAACATCGCCAATGCAAACACGCCCGGCTATAAAGCCGAGCGCATGCAATTTGCCGATTGGCTCACCCCTCAGAACGGCACCGCCTACCCCCGAGGAGGAAGAACCATCGCATCGACCACGCTGCGCGCGACCTATCGCGATGTTCGGAACGGTACCCTAACGCAGACAGGAAACCCGCTCGATTTCGCCATTTCCGGCCCGGGTTATTTCACCGTCAACACGCCGCGCGGTCCGCGATTGACGCGAGCGGGCCATTTCAGTCTTGCTCCGGACGGCACGATTGTTGATGATGAAGGCAACCCGCTGCTGGATGCCAACGGTCAACAACTCCAAGTGACAACAACCGATGCCCATCTCTCGCTGACCTCTAACGGGCTGCTCAGCAGCGACGGCGGCGTGATCGGCCAGATCGGCGTCGTTTCCCCGCAAGATCTTCGGCAGATCACCCCTGAAGGCGGCAAGCTTTACAATACGCAAAGCCCCACCAATCCGGTTGCGCAGCCGAAAATTGTCCAAGGCGCCTTGGAAGAAAGCAATGTCGAACCGGTGTCCGAGCTTACGACGTTGCTCACCACGCAACGTCAATTCGACCTTGCAGCGCAACTCGCGCAGCAAGAATATACACGGCAGATGTCCGCCATCGATAAAATCCTCACTCCTGGTGCCTAAATCTGTAATAGGGAGCGGAAAAACATGCGGTCTATGGATATTGCTGCAACGGGAATGCAGGCACAGCAAACCAATATCGAAGTGATTGCCAACAACATTGCGAACATGACCACCACCGCCTTCAAGCGGCGGCGACCGGAATTTCAAGATCTTATCTACCAGCAACTCGGCGTGGCCGCCGGGGCAAACAGCTCAGATACCGGAACCATCGTCCCCGCCGGGGCCGAGGTCGGGCTTGGCGTGCAAACCGCCGCCATCTATCCCATCCTGGAGCAAGGCAATCTTCAACAAACCAACAATACCCTCGATCTTGCCATCCAAGGCGCGGGGTATTTCCAAATCCAACTTCCATACGGCCAAATCGGCTATACGCGTGACGGCACGTTTGCGCTCTCGCCCACCGGGCAAATCGTCACCGCCGACGGTTATGTGGTCTGGCCGGGAATGACGGTGCCGCAAAACGCCACCAGTATCTCCATCAATGCGCAGGGACAAGTGCAGGTTACCATTCCGAACCAAACGCAGCCGCAGCTCATCGGGCAGTTGCAGATTGTCACCTTCGCCAACCCTGCCGGGCTTGCCCCGCAGGGCGGAAATATGTTCTTCGCCACGGCCGCCTCGGGAAACCCGATCCAAGGAGTACCCGGCGCTCCAGGATTCGGCACTGTGATGCAGGGATTTATCGAAACCTCCAACGTCAATGTGGTCACCGAGATCACCGATCTGATTACCGCACAGCGCGCATATGAAATGAACAGCCGTGTCATTCAAACATCCGATCAAGTCTTTGCCACCCTCACCAACCCCAATCTTTGAGAGATCGCCGATGTTCCGGCCTATTCCGCTGCTCGCGTCGCTCTTGCTGTATTTGGGTTTTGGCCACGCTCTTGCCGCCTCTTTGCGTGCGGTCGTGGAGCTTACCGGCCCCGAGGTCCGGTTGTCCGATCTCTTTGCCGGTCTTCCCCAGGATGCCGATCGCGTGCTCGGCCCCAGCCCCGCGCCCGGAGAGCGCATTGTGGTCGGCGCTGCCCAGCTTGCCGCGATCGCGCGGCAGTTTCACGTCGATTGGCAGCCGAGCACGCGAACCGAGCGCGTGGTGCTGGAACGACCGGGCCGGGCCCTGCCGCGTGAGGTCGTGCTTGATGCGCTGAAGGCAGCGCTTGCCGACGCGGGATGCTCCGCCCATTGTCAGATCGATGTTGCCACATTTCCGCGCCCGATGATCGCGCTGGAGGCAAAACCGAACCCGGTTGTGGAACAATTCGATTACGATACATCGTCCGGCAATTTCGTCGCCGTGATGAGTGTTGCGCGCGATAATGATACGCCGCTGCGCTTGCGTCTCAGCGGCCGCGCCTCTCCCACAGCGACTTTGCCCGTACTTGTGCGCCGCATCCTGCCCGGCGCCGTCATCGATGCAACCGACGTCAAACTTTCGGAAGTCCGCACCAACCTTATCAATGGTGAGGTGGCGCAATCACTCGATCAGCTCATCGGCCATGTCGTGAAGCGAATGATCGCGGCCAATCAACCCGTCGCGCTTGCGGATCTCGGTGCACAACAGCTCGTGCAGCGCGGTGCACCGGTTTTGATGACACTGGATGTCGGCGGGCTTTCCGTCCGGGTCGAAGGCGAGGCCTTGCAAGAAGGCGCCTTGGGTGAGCACATCAAGGTGCGAAACCCGCTGAGCCTTGCCGTCATCGATGCCGTCGTCACAGGCCCGAACACGGCTCGCGTCGCCCCCGGAAGCTTGCCGCTGGTGCCGCCGCAATCCGGGCAGGGAGGCTATCCCCTCATGCCGGCGGCTTACCGATGAATCGGGTCCATCGCCTGCTGGGCGCGGGAGCCCTCTTGCTGCTCGGCGGCTGCGGGATCCTTACCAACCTCTCCGAAATCGGCCGCGGCCCGCAGCTCACGCCCACCTCCAACCCCACCACGGATCCCAATTGGCGGCCCGTGACGATGCCCATGCCGAAACCCTCACCGCCCCCGCCGGCACAAGCCAATAGCCTTTGGCGGCCGGGAGCCCGCGCCTTCTTCAAAGATCAGCGCGCCGCTCGGGTCGGCGATATTGTGACGATCAACGTCAACATGAACCATGCGGCAACTCTCAACGATAACGTCATGGCACAGCGCACCGGTTCCGAAACCATGGGCGCGCCCAATATGTTCGGTCTTGAGGCAGTCCTGCCGAAGATCATCCACGGTTTGAACATGGCCTCGCTCGCCAGCGTCAACGAGGGCAGCAATCTCACCACTATCGGACAAATTCAACGGAACGAGAATGTCGTCGTGCAACTTGCCGGCACCATCACGCAAGTGCTGCCAAACGGCAATCTGGTTGTGGTTGCGCGTCAGGAAATGCGCGTGAACGACGAGCTTCGCCAGCTTGTGGTCACCGGCGTGATCCGTCCCGAAGACATTCGCAGCGACAATACCGTGGCGGATGACAGAATTGCAGAAGCGCGCATCTTTTATGCCGGGCGCGGCCAGCTGACGCAGGCGGCGGAGCCCCGGTGGGGCGACCAGCTTCTGCAAAGCCTATTGCCGTTTTGATAGTTTGTTAACCGCGGCCGCGATGGCCTAGCACCAAAAGCCATCCGCAAAGATGTGGATGGCCGGCCGTGCACGCCCGCAAACCGACGGTCAAGCCACGCATTCCGTCGCTGCGTACCGATTTGCGCCTCGGCACACTCCGGTCCGGCCTTATTCCTCGGGCGGAGCGGCGGCAACCGGAACCTCGGGCTCTTCGGTCGGCCGTTCCGAAGCCGCAGCCGGGCTGTCCAACGCCTGCTCAAGCTCGGCCTCCAGCGAAGTGTGTCGCTTCCCGTTTTGTTGGGAAACCATCGGCTGAGCTTGTTGACTCTGCTGCGCCGCCTGGTTCATTGCACTCAAGATACGAAAATAGTGTTCCGCGTGCTGGAAATAACTTTCCGCCGTCACACGATCGCCCGCACTGTTGGAATCTCGCCCCAATTGCGAGTATTTTTCATACAATTGCTGGGCCGTGCCGCGCAGCCGCACGTCCGGGCCCACGCTTTCAAAAACATAATTGCGGTTGAGAGGGATGCCACCGTAATGGCGTGCGGTGCCGCCATTGCCTCCGCCGCGATGACCTCGTCCGCGCATGCGTTTGATATTCATTCTTCTTCCGTTACATTGTCCTATTAACACTTGCCCGGTAAGACCACGGTGTGACTTTTCCAGCCGTCACCGTTTCCGTCCAGGCCAAATGAATCGACACGTGGGCTCCGCACAGCACCCCAAGTTCCAGGCCGTTCGGTCTTGCATCAAGGGGTTGCGCCAGAGGATATACACAACGCTCTGGCTCTCTTCTCGCCGTGCACGCTACTCATTACTCGCCTCTGCGCACAACGCCAACTGATTTTTCTCAGGCTGCGCAGCTCTTAACACCATCGCCCGCACTGTTCCGGCCAAGTCCGGATAAAGAGCCGTCATCTCCAGACCCGCCCTCGCCGCCAGCGCGGCCACCGCATTTTGCTGGCCATGTCCGATCTCCAGCACGGCGCATCCCCGCGGCGCTAACAGCCGCGAAAGTTGTGGCAAGAAGGCACGGTACCCGTCAAGCCCGTCTTTTCCGCCGTCCAGTGCACGACGCGGCTCGTAAACCGCCACTTCCGGCGCCAAGCCCGCAATGGTATCGCTCGCAATGTAGGGCGGATTGACAAGAACAAGGTCGAAGCGGCCGGCAATTGCATCGGCCCAATTTCCGCATAGAAACGCGGCTCTCTTATGCAACCCATGCATGGCCGCATTCTGTTTCGCCAAAGCAGCGGCATCGGGCGCAACATCCACCCCCACTCCAAAAGCCTGCGGAAATTCCATAAGTGCGGCAAGCAGCAAGCAGCCGGTGCCGGTGCCAAGATCAAGGATCAACCGAACACGCTCGCGCCGCTTCTGTTCCGAGAGCGCCGCCTCGAGAAGGGTTTCCGAATCCGGGCGGGGAACGATGCTTGCGCGCGAGACGGCAAAGTCTCGCCCCCAAAACTCGCGCCTGCCCAAGATCATCGCCATCGGCTCATGCGCTTTCCGCCGGGCGAGCAAGGCGGCAAGGTTCGGCGCACTCACGTCTCGCCCCGGACGGGCAAGCAGCGCTTCCTGAGAAACTCCCAAGGAATGGGCCAATAGTATCCTGGCCTCCAGGCGCGGCCGCTCAATACCCGCAGCAGCGAGCTCGCTGCTCAATTGCGTCAGCAGCGCTGCCACACTGCCCCTCATCGCGCCGTCCTTAAGCGTCTGCACAAACAAGATAATTGACGGAAAGATCCCGTGTGGTCTGCCATGTCGGGGTGCGGAGCGAAGGCCTCAGCCCGGTAATATCCGCCAACCGCAATCCGGACTTGCGGAGCAGCGCGGCAAGTTCTTGCGGGGTCAGAAACCGCCGCCACTCATGCGTGCCGACGGGAAGCCACCGCAGCACATATTCCGCGCCCACCTTGGCCGCAAGAAAAGAGCGGAACGTGCGGTTCAGCGTGGACAGAAACACCAGCCCTCCGGGCATCACGAGGTTGGCCAAGGTGTTCAGAAAAGCCTCGGGCTCCGGCACATGTTCGATCACTTCCAGGGCAACAACCACGGAGAATCGCGCGCCTTCGGCAAGAAGTTCTTCCGGCGTTCCCTCGCGATAGGCCACGGAAACGCGCTCCGCCTCGGCATGCGCCGCGGCCGCCGCGATAAGCTCGGCCGAAGCATCCAGCCCAGTGACCGCAAAGCCCCGCCGCGCCAGCGCCTCGGCCGCGATCCCGGCACCGCAACCCACATCCAGCAGCGGCACCGGCGTCGGGCCAAAGCGCCGTTGAATGCGCTCGGCAATCCAGCCAACCCGCGTCGGGTTCATGGCGTGAAGCGCCCGCATCGGCCCCGCCGGATCCCACCAAGTTTCGGCCAGCGCAGCAAAACGCGAAATTTCAACCCTGGAAACGGTTGCGCTCATGTTGCCGGCACCCCTTCCGCCTCTGTATGTGTCGCTTCAACGAAATGCAAGCAAGCTTGGCAGATTGTTTGGGGGTTTCTGATGGCGCGCATTGTCATGAAATTTGGCGGCACATCGGTTGCCGATTTGGATCGCATTCGCTCTGTCGCCGCCCGGGCGAAGCGCGCGCAACAGGCAGGCGATCAGGTGGCGGTCGTGGTTTCGGCAATGGCCGGGGTGACCAATCAGCTCGCAGGCTGGTGCCAAGCGCTTTCCCCCCTGCATGATGCACGCGAATACGATGCCGTCGTCGCCACCGGCGAGCAGGTCACTGCCGGCTTGCTCGCGATTGCGCTGCAAGAAATGGGCGTTGAGTCGCGCTCTTGGCAAGGCTGGCAAGTGCCCATCCGCACCGATGGCCAACACGGCAAAGCCCGCATTGAAGCGATCGAGGCCGCCGAACTGATCCGCCGCATGGAGCTTGGCCACATCCCGGTGGTCACAGGGTTTCAAGGCATCGGTCCGGATCATCGCGTCACCACGCTCGGCCGCGGCGGCTCCGATACTTCGGCCGTGGCGCTGGCCGCCGCGGTGCAGGCCGATCGGTGTGACATCTACACCGACGTGGACGGGGTTTACACCACGGATCCGCGAATCGTTGCGAAGGCCCGAAAGCTCGCTAAGATCGCCTATGAAGAAATGTTGGAACTTGCTTCCGCGGGGGCAAAAGTATTGCACACCCGAAGCGTTGCGTTAGCCATGAAGCAACGCGTGCGGGTGCAGGTGCTTTCAAGCTTCGAGGATCTGCCCGGCACCCTTGTTGTGGATGAGGATGAAATCGTGGAAAAGCAATTGGTCTCAGGCATCGCGTATTCGCGAGACGAAGCCAAAATTACCATTCGACGTGTTCCCGACCGGCCGGGCATCGCGGCGGCGATTTTCGGCCCGCTGGCGGCAAACGGGGTCAACGTCGATATGATTGTGCAGAATATCGGCGCTGACGGCACGACGGATCTCACGTTCACCGTCAGCAAAGCTGATCTGCCGCGCGCGCAAGCCGCTCTTGCACAAGTATGCAAGGATATCGGCTGCAACGAAATCTCAACCGATGATGAGGTGGCCAAAATCAGCATCGTGGGCGTCGGCATGCGCAGTCACGCCGGCGTGGCCAATATTATGTTCCGCACCTTGGCCGAGAGGGGGATCAACATCCAAGTCATTTCCACCAGTGAAATTAAAGTGAGCGTCCTGATTGCGGCCGAATATACCGAGCTTGCGGTCCGCGCTTTGCACACCGCCTACGGCCTCGATGCCGCCTGACCTCATGCCTCCTCATCCCGCCTTCGAGGACGCGTATCGTCACCTCGAACGGCTATGGGCGCGAGGCACCCGTTTCTTAGGAAGCCGCTACGCCATTCTCGGCGGGGCGATGACCTGGGTGAGCGAAAGGCATCTGGTCTCCGCCATCTCCAACGCCGGAGGCTTCGGCGTTATCGCCTGCGGCTCGATGAGCCCGGCGCAGCTTGCGGAAGAAATTGCCGGAACTCAGGCAATGACCTCGAAACCCTTCGGGGTCAATCTGATCACCCTGCACCCGGCGCTGGATGATCTTATCCGGGTCTGCGTGGAAGCTGGCGTCAGCCATGTGGTGCTTGCCGGCGGGATTCCGAGCGCTGCCGCCGTGCGCGCGGTCAAAGACGGCGGCGCGAAACTGATCTGCTTTGCTCCGGCCCTGGTGCTCGCGCGGCGGCTGGTGCGCGCCGGGGCCGATGCCTTGGTGATCGAAGGTTCGGAAGCGGGCGGGCATATCGGGCCGGTCAGCCTTACCGTGCTCGCTCAGGAAATTCTGCCGCATATCCGCGAGGTGCCGGTGTTTGTCGCGGGTGGGATCGGGCGCGGCGAAGCGATCTTGGCTTTTTTGGAAATGGGCGCCTCGGGTGCGCAGCTCGGCACCCGTTTCGCCGCGGCGAAAGAATCGATTGCCCATCCCCGCTTCAAACAAGCCTTCATCCGCGCGCAGGCGCGCGATGCCGTACCTTCGGTGCAACTCGACGAGCGTCTTCCGGTCATCCCCGTGCGCGCCCTGGCCAACGCAGGAACACGGCGCTTTTTGCAGCATCAGGAAGAAACGCGTCGGCGGCTCCTTGCCGGCGAGATCAGCAAGGAGGAAGCCCAGCTCGCCGTTGAACACTACTGGGCAGGCGCCCTGCGTCGCGCCGTGATCGAAGGGGATGTCGAGAACGGCTCCGTCATGGCCGGCCAGTCCGTAGGGATGGTGACGGCCGAACAACCGATCCGTGAAATTATCGAAGAGCTCGTCTCGCAAGCGGTGGCTGCCCTCGCCGCCCGCATGCACCCGTCCGAGGCGACATGAGCGAACCAAACCCCGTCCGCATCTCATCCTCACTGGGGCCTTGACCCCATGGCGCGGAACCTGCTGGCCCGCCTCCGTGAAATAATGGCCCGGGCAACTGCGCCTTTGGCCGAATTGGTTCCTCTCGTCGCGGCCGAGCTGGTTACCGAAGTTTGTTCGGTTTATGCGCTCCGTCCGGGAGATATTCTCGAACTGGTCGCAACCGTGGGCCTTCGCCCCGAAGCCGTGGGCCGCACGCGGCTTCGCGTCGGTGAGGGAATTGTCGGTGTGTCTGCCGCCACGGGCCAGGTTCTCAACCTTCCGGATGTGCAAAATCACCCTGCTTTTGTCTATCGGCCGGAGACCGGCGAAGAATTGTTTCTGTCCATGCTCGCCGTGCCGATCCGGCGCGCTGGTCGGATTGTTGGGGTGGTCACCGTCCAAAACCGCCTGCCAAGAACCTATACGGCTGACGAGGTGGAAGCGCTCGAAACCGTAGCCATGGTGCTTGCCGAGCTGCTGAGCAGCGTCGGCGCGGCCGAGGGCGCCGAGCAAGGCGTGGGGACCACCTTGCCCCGTCGCTTTGCTGCCGTTCCGCTTTCGCGTGGCATTGCGATCGGCCCGGTTGTGCTTCAGGGACTGCCGAAACCTCCTCGAAAGCTTTTTGCGACGGACCCGGATGCCGAACGCGCGCGCCTTGCCGAAGCCATGCGGGTCGTGCGTGCCGGGCTTGATGAGCTGATCGCCGCCCGCGTTTCACACCACGCCACTCCATCGGGAACCCGCGACATTCTGGAAGCCTATCGGCTGATTGCCTCCGATGCCGGCTGGCTGCGGCGCGCGACCAACGCCATCGCCTCCGGGCTTACTGCCGAAGCCGCAGTGTATCGCGTGATGCAAGAGACGCGCGAAACCATGCGGCGGGTTCAAGACCCGTATTTGAGCGAGCGGATTGCCGATCTCGAAGATCTGGCCTTCCGTGTGCAGGCGGCTTTGGAGAAAGAGGAGGCACGAAGCGCCGTTCCGGGGGCAATCCTCATCGCCCGACGGCTGGGAGCGGCAGAACTTCTGGAATGGCACGCTCGCGAGATTGCCGGGCTTGTGCTCGAAGAAGCCAGTGCCGGAAGCCACGCCGCCATTATCGCGCGGGGCCTTGGCTTGCCGTTGGCCTCGGGGGCGCGCGGACTGCTGGATGCGGCGGAAGAAGGCGAGGAAGCGATCCTGGATGCCGAGGAAGGTGCCCTCATCCTTCGCCCGGAGGCCGAAGTAATCCAGGCCTATCGGCGCATGCTCGCCGATCGGCAAACCCGTGCGGCAAGCTGGAACGCGCTTCGCCATCGCCCTGCTTCAAGCCGTGACGGGACGCCGATCCGCTTGCTGTTGAACGTCGGCATGCCGCGGGAACTTGACCAATTGGATGCCACCGGCGCGGAGGGGATCGGCCTGTTCCGTACCGAGATTGTCATGTTGGCGCACGGTCGAATTCTTGACATGGGTGAACAGACCGCCCTCTATCGGCGCGTCATCGAAAGGGCCGCAAATCGCCCGGTTGTGTTTCGCACCCTCGATTTGGGTGGAGACAAGCTGCTCCCGGAAAGCCCCAAGCCCAGGCAGGAGAACCCGGCCATGGGCTGGCGCTCGCTACGGGTTGGACTGGATCGGCCGGCATTTCTCCGCCGGCAGTTGCGGGCGCTCTTGACCGCCGCTGCGGAACGTCCGCTTTCGGTGATGTTTCCGATGGTCGCCACGCTTGAAGAATTCCGCATCGCGCGGGGCATCCTGCTTGCGGAACGTGACCGCGTTCAACCCGGCCCTGAGCGGCTCAGCATCGGAGCGATGTTGGAAGTCCCCGCCTTGCTCTGGCAGATGGATCATGTGTTGAAAGAAGCCGATTTTATCTCGATCGGCACCAACGATCTCTTGCAGTTTCTCTTTGCGGCCGACCGTCATACGCCGGAGCTTTTCAGCCGCTATGATTTTCTTTCCCCCGCGATCCTTGATCTCTTCGAGACCCTTCGCGCCAAAGCCGACGCGGCCGGGCGAGAGCTCTCGGTCTGCGGTGACGTCGCCAGTCGCCCGTTGGAAGCCTTGGTCCTGGCTGCGCTCGGGTTGACCACCCTGTCCGTGCCCGCAAGCGCCGTGCTGCCCCTCAAGGCTCTCTTTGCCGCGGTTGATCTCGATGCATTTCGGCACGTTCTGGCGACCATTCGGGCTGCCGCCGCGGGTGAGGCAAGCCTCCGCGAGCCGATCGCGAACTGGGCGCGCGAGCAAGGGCTTCCTATATAAGTGCTCCGGCTGCCGTGCATGGCTTATAGCCCTCCACCGGAGGCCAAGCCTGTTGGCAATGGGCTTGCGGCGCGCTAGACAAAAGACCGCACCGGTTACCGATCCTTGAGCAGCGTGCGGTAAATTCCAAACAGGTGGCAACCGCAGGAGATGGTGGCGCCGTGGCGCAGGACCGTGGAATTCGTGGGATGACAGACCTGCCCGCCGGGTTGGGGTATGATGGTCATGGTCAGCCGATTTCACAAGGTGCGGCCCGCATCGGCTTCGAGCTCAGAGAGGCGCGGGAGCGCCTTGGCTGGAAACTTGAGGATGTTTCTGCAACGTTAAGAATTCGCTATCCTTATTTGTTGGCGCTTGAGGAAGGGCGGTTCCGAGATTTGCCAGCCCCTGCATACGCGCTCGGCTTTTTGCGAACGTATGCCGCGGCGTTGGGCCTTGATGCGGCAGAAATGGCGCAGCGCTTCCGTGCCGAGGCAACCGAGATGAACCATAAAACTCATCTCAAATTTCCCGCCCCGGTATCGGAACGGGGGGTGCCGACGGGTGCCATGGTTCTTCTTGGTCTTGTGCTGGCAACTGCCGGCTATGCGGGATGGTATTGGTTTTCGGCGAAGCGCCCGGGCCCGATGCGCGTAACAGAAGTCCCCGAACACCTGATCGCGGAAAGCAACTCCGCGCTGGTTACCCAACCCGGCGGGAATGTTGTTGCGCCGGCCGGAAATGCCGGCGCGCCTCCGCCTGGCAGCCCCACCTCTGCTCCGGCGGCGTCCGGCCAGCCGGTCTTGCCGGAAACCTCCGCAACCGGGGCTGCTTTGCCATCGTCGGCTGCCGCCGCGCCTGTCACCGAACCTCGGCAGACTCCTTCCCCACCCTCCGGAACCGATACAGGGGGGGAAAAAACGCGGGAACAAGCGGCTTCCGTGGCAAGCCAACCTGCCGCCGCCCCCGCTCCCTCCGCTGCGACCGCAAGCTCTGCGCTGGCGGCCCCGCCAACGCCTCCGGCCAGCCCGCCGCTGAACGGGTCCTTGACCAATCCGGCGAATGCCGCTGCGGCGTCAGCACCGGAAGCGATGGCGCATATCGTGTTGCGTGCCACCAGCGATGCTTGGGTGCAGGTGCGCGACCGGCAGGGCCATATCTTGCTCAACCGCGTGCTCAGGCCCGGCGAAACATGGACTGTGCCGCCGCAAGACCCCGGCCAGCCGCCGCTTTTGCTCACCACCGGCAATGCCGGAGGAACCGAACTGATCGTCGACGGCAAGCCGGCCCCGGCAATTGGCGGCTCCGGCGCGGTCAAACGCGATCTGCCATTGGATGCCGAACTCATCAAACGCGGGAAGTTACCGGCCCAAATTGCCGCTGCGAAGGCGGCCGGCCGTAACGCCAATGCCACGTCGGCAACGCAATAGCGGAGGGCGTATGCAATCTTCTCTTGGCCTCTTGGCAAGCCGCGCCTTCAGGGGGCATGGTGTCGCGCATCTCTCTCAAGCCCTACGCTAACGGAGCCTGTTCGATGAGCTATCGGCCCTACCAGCAAATTGTTCGGCGTCGGTCTCGGCAGATTCACGTGGGGCGCGTTCCTGTCGGCGGTGATGCACCGATCTCGGTGCAAACCATGACCAACACACCCACGGAGGATGTGGTCGCCACCGTGGCGCAAATTCAGCGCGCAGAACGTGCTGGGGCCGATATCGTGCGCGTCTCCTGCCCCACCGAAGCGGCAACAAAAGCTTTAAAGGATATCGTGCGCCAGGTGAATGTGCCGATTGTCGCCGATATTCACTTCCACTACCGCCGCGCCATCGAGGCGGCCGAGGCCGGGGCTGCGTGTCTGCGCATCAATCCGGGCAATATCGGCTCGCTGGAGCGCGTGCGTGAGGTGATCAAAGCGGCACGCGATCATGGCTGTTCCATGCGGATCGGGGTGAATGCCGGTTCGCTGGAGAAGCATTTGCTGGAGAAGTACGGGGAACCAAACCCCGACGCTTTGGTGGAAAGCGCACTGGAACACGCAAAGATCTTGCAAGACCTCGATTTTCACGAATTCAAGATCAGCGTGAAGGCCTCGGATGTCTTCCTGGCCGTGGCCGCCTACCAACAGCTGGCGGAGGCCTGTGACCACCCCTTGCATATCGGCATTACCGAGGCGGGCGGGCGCCGCACGGGCACGGTGAAATCGGCCATTGGATTAGGTTCGCTGCTCTGGGCGGGAATCGGCGATACCATCCGCGTTTCTCTCTCGGCGGAGCCAGAGGAGGAAGTGCTGGTGGGCTGGGAGATTCTGAAATCCCTCGGCCTGCGCCATCGCGGGGTGCGCATCGTTTCCTGCCCTTCCTGTGCCCGCCAGGGTTTTGATGTCATTCGCACCGTGGCCATCCTGGAAGAACGGCTTGCCCATATCGAAACGCCGATCACGCTTTCCATTATCGGCTGCGTCGTGAACGGGCCGGGTGAAGCGCTTTTGACCGATCTTGGCGTTACCGGCGGCGGCAACGGGCGCCACATGATTTATCGCGCAGGCAAAACGGACCACACCATTGCCGGTGACGACATGATTGAGCATATCGTGCAACTCGTAGAACAAAAGGCTGCGGAAATCCAAGCCGAGACGCGTATTGCGGCGGAGTGACGTGTCGGCATTACAACCCATCCGCGGCACCCGCGACCTTATCGGCGAAGAGCAGCGCCGTTATCGCTACGTCGTTGAAACGGCACGAAACATCGCCGAAACCTATGGTTTCGAAGAATGGGTCACGCCCATTTTTGAAGACACGCGGGTGTTTTCGCGTTCCCTTGGTGAAACCTCCGATGTGGTCACCAAGGAAATGTACACCTTTACCGACCGGAGCGGCGAATCGCTGACGCTGCGCCCCGAAGGCACCGCCGGCGTCGTGCGCGCGCTGGTCTCCAACGGCCTCACCCAGGCATTGCCGCAAAAGGTCTTCTATGCCGGGCCGATGTTTCGCTACGAGCGCCCGCAAAAGGGGCGGTTTCGGCAATTCCATCAAATCGGCGTGGAGCTTCTCGGCGCTGCGGAGCCGCTGGCTGATGCCGAAGTGATCGCATGCGGCTGGGACATTTTAAAATCCCTCCAAGTTGCCGAGCAAACGGTTCTGGAGCTGAATACCCTGGGCGATAAAGAAAGTCGCAACGCTTACCGCAGCGCTTTGGTGGACTATTTCTCCGCCTATTATCACGAGCTTTCTGCAGAAAGCCAAATGCGGCTAGCGCGCAATCCGTTGCGCATTCTGGACAGTAAAAGCGAGCAAGACCGCAAGCTGATTGCGGGTGCCCCGATTATTTTCGGCTACCTGACGCCGGAAGCGGCGGCGTTTTACGACGCCGTACGCAACTACCTGAGCAAATTCGGCGTGCCGTTTCGGGAAAATCCGCGCATCGTGCGCGGGCTTGATTATTACGATCACACCGCTTTTGAGTTCACCACGGAATCTCTCGGCGCGCAGGGCACCGTCATGGCGGGCGGCCGCTATAACGGGCTCGTCGAGGAAATCGGCGGGCCGGCCATCCCGGGCGTCGGCTGGGCTGCGGGAATCGAGCGGCTTTCCATGCTTCTCAAAGCCGCTCCCCCGCCTCGCCCGCCGGTGGCTGTCGTGCCGGTTGGGGAAAAGACAGAGGTGGAAACAGCGGCGCTTTCGCTTCTTCAGGAACTCCGCCACGGGGGCATTCGTGCCGAAATCGCCTATCGCGGCAATCTCAAACGGCGGATGGAACGCGCCAACAAAATCGGTGCGCGGGCGGCGATCATCATCGGCGAAGAAGAGCTCTCGCGTGGTGTGGTTCAGCTCAAGGATCTTGCTTCGGGCAGCCAGCAGGAAGTGCCGATAGCCGAGCTTCTCGGCCGGCTTGCATGAGCAAGCTTGATGAAAAACTGAACCGGATCGTGAGCCGGGCGGAAGAACTTCGCACGGCCCTTGCCGCCGGGCTTAGCGGAGAGGCGTTCGTGCGCGTATCCAAAGAGCTTTCCGAGCTAGAGCCCTTGGTCGCGCGCATCGACGAATTGCGCAAAACCGAACGGAGCATCGCGGAAGCGGAAGCACTGCTTTCGGATCCCGATCTTCGTGAATTGGCTTCGGCAGAACTTGCGGAGTTGCGCGCCCGCCTTCCCCTTTTGGAACAGGAAATCCGCATCGCTCTGCTCCCCAAGGATGCGGCAGACGAACGCGCAGCCATTTTGGAAGTGCGCCCCGCCGCCGGCGGCGACGAAGCCGCCCTGTTCGCCGCGGAACTTTTCGCCATGTATCAGCGCTATGCGGAACGGCGGCGTTGGCGGTTCGAAATTCTGGAATACGCCGATACCGAACTTGGGGGCTTGCGCGAGGGAATTGCCGAAATCACCGGCCGCGGCGTTTTTGCCCGGCTCAAGTATGAATCCGGAGTGCATCGCGTCCAACGCGTTCCGGAAACGGAAAGCCAGGGGCGCATTCATACCTCAACCGTAACGGTAGCGGTGTTGCCGGAAGCAGAGGAAGTGGACGTGCAAATCAATGAGGAGGATTTGCGCATCGACGTGTTCCGTGCTTCCGGTGCGGGCGGGCAGCATGTGAACAAAACCGAAAGTGCCGTGCGCATCACGCATCTGCCCACCGGAATTGTGGTGTCCATGCAAGAAGAAAAGAGCCAGCACAAAAACCGTGCCAAGGCGTTGAAGGTCCTCCGCGCGCGGCTGTTTGAACTGCAGCGCCAGCAGCAACAGGCCATGCGTGCCGCCGATCGCCGCGCGCAAGTCGGCACCGGGGATCGGAGCGAGCGCATTCGCACCTACAATTTTCCGCAAGGACGGGTGACCGATCACCGCATCAATCTCACGCTCTATAAAATTGACCGCATCATGGAAGGCGAATTGGACGAAATCATCGATTCCCTGATTGCAGAGGACCAAGCCGCGCGCCTTGCGGCCGAAACATAAAGAGGCGGAGGAAATGGAAGCAAAGTCCCACACCAACATTGTCACCGAGCAGTTCGGCAGCCGTGCGCGCGCTTATCTGGAAAGCGCGGTGCATGCGGAAGGCGAAGACCTTCGCGCCGTCGCCGCGCTTCTGCAAGGCGCAAAAGATGCGCGTGTGCTTGATCTCGGTTGCGGCGCCGGACACGTGAGCTATGTCGCCGCGCGATATGCGGCTAGTGTCGTTGCCTATGATGTGGCGCCGCAAATGCTCGCGGTTGTGGAAGAAGAGGCAAAGCGGCGCGGGCTGGCCAATATCACCACCCGCCATGGGGCAGCCGAAGCTTTGCCGTTTGCCGATGCCGGCTTCGACTTTGTCTTAAGCCGCTATTCCGCGCACCATTGGCAGAACTTTCGCGCCGGGCTGCAGGAAGCTGCGCGTGTGTTGAAACCTTCCGGGCGTGCAATATTCATGGACACAATCGCCCCCGCCTCCCCCTTGCTTGACACCTTTCTTCAAGCCATGGAGCTTTTGCGCGATGTCTCGCACGTGCGGGACTATACCCAAGCGGAATGGGAAGCCGCCGCCAACGCAGCCGCATTGACCGTCATCACCACCAAGCTCGGCAGGTTGCGGCTTGGTTTCGCCTCATGGATCAGCCGCATGAACACCCCGCCGGTGCGGGCAGAGGCGATCCGTTCCTTGCAGCAGGCGGCGCCTTCCCTTGTCCAGGAACATTTCGCCATCGAGCCGGATGGCTCGTTCACCCTTGATACGCTGCTTCTGGAATTGGCCCGGTCCGGATAAAGCCGCCGCCGAGCACACGCTCACCCTGATAGAAAACGCAAGCCTGGCCGGGGGCCGGCAAGGCGGTCTCCGTAAGCTCGACCTCAGCCCCTCCTTGGGTGGCTCGGGCAAACGCGGGCTTTGGTGCTTCCCGGGCACGCAATTTCACCATGCAGGTGAGCGGTTGGGGGGGTGGCGAGATCAACCAATTCACCTCATCAAGCAGGATCCGGCGCGTGCCGCTCGTGGCCGGTCCGACCACCACGCGCTTGCGGGTCGCGTCAATGCCCAACACCACGCGCCGTTGCCCGTCGGCCGAGGCTGCCGCGCCAAGGTGCTTTGCTTGCCCTACGGTATAGCGGCCAATGCCCTGATGACGGCCGAGAACGCGACCGCTCTGGTCGGTCATCGGCCCCGGGGCAAGCGCCTCGGGCGCAAGTTTGGCAAGCACATCCACATAATTGCCCGAAGGGACAAAGCAAATATCCTGGCTGTCTGGCTTGCTCGCCACAGGCAGGCCGAGCCGGGCCGCCTCTCTGCGCACCGCCGCTTTGTCGGGCATTCCGCCCAGCGGGAACCACAACTTGGCCAATTGGGCGCGGGTGGTGGCAAACAAAAACCAGCTTTGGTCGCGCGCGGGGTCTGCGGCGCGGTGCAGCTCCGGCCCCTCCGGCCCGTCGACGCGCCGCACATAATGGCCGGTCGCCAAAACCTCCGCGCCCAAATCTTCGGCAAGCGCCAGCAAATCCACAAATTTCACGCGCTGGTTGCAGCGCACGCACGGCACCGGCGTGCGGCCGGACGCATACTCTTTCGCAAAATCGGCAATCACCGCCTGGCGGAATCGCTCTTCGGCATCGATCACATAATGTGGAATGCCGAGATGGTCGGCAACCCTCCGCGCATCGTGAATGTCTTGGCCGGCACAGCAGCTGTGGCTGCGGCCGATCGCGGCGCCGTGATCATAAAGTTGCAGGGTCACGCCGATCACGTCATGCCCGGCTTCATGCAGCAGACCCGCCACCGTGCTGGAGTCCACCCCGCCCGACATTGCCACCACAACGCGCATGGCTCTATTCGTTCAGCAGGTTCCGGGTGCCTTTGGGCAGCCGCACCACCAGCCCGTCCAGCGCTTCGGTGATCACGATCTGGCAACCCAGACGCGAGGTCTTTTGTAAATCGAAGGCAAGGTCCAGCATGTCCTCCTCATCCTCGGTGGGAGGCGCAAGCTTCGGATACCAGCTCGGATCCACAATCACATGGCATGTGGAACAGGCAAGCGAACCTTCGCAGGCCCCTTCGATATCGATGCCGTGCTGGTGAGCAACCTCCAACACGGAGAGACCGGCCGGCGCCTCAACAACGCGGCGTGTGCCGTCTCTTTCGATAAAAGTCATTTTCGGCATGGCGGGCAGGTAAAGATTTTTCGCAATTGCTGCAAGGTTCAAGCCGCCGGGCGGCACAACCGGCTGCGCATGGCAGCATAAGCGGTGGCGAAAGCGTCGATATCCGCCGCGGTGGCATTCCACGGCAACGAGACACGTATGGCTTGGCCTGCCAGCGGCCCAAGTCCCATCGCGGCCAGCGCATGGCTTTGGCTCACCTTGCCGGAAGAGCACGCCGCCCCGGCGGAGACGGCAATGCCGGCGAGGTCGAGCGCAATCACTTGCCGGTCTGCCGCCACCCCCGGCAAGGCCAGACACACGGTGTTGGGAAGGCGCAAAGCCCCGGCGCTGATGACAATCGCCCCTTCGGCTTTGGCTTTCGCCTCGATAGCCGTGCGTAACGGCAGAAGCTTTTCGGCGGCGGCAGGATCGGCGGCCGTCGCCGCAGCGGCAAAGCCGGCAATGGCAGCAAGGGCGGGTGTACCACCCCGGCGAGCCCGCTCTTGTCCACCGCCGCGCAGGAGGGGAATGAATGCCGCCGCCCCTTCTTCGGCAAGCAGCAATGCCCCCGCGCCGCTCGGGCCGCCGAGTTTATGGGAAGAGATCGCCATGCTGGTGGCACCAAGCGCTGCAAATTTCAGCGCCAGGCGCCCCGCCGCTTGCACCGCATCCACGTGCAAAAACGCGCCGTATCGGCGACAAAGCGCGGCGGCTTCGGCGATGGGCTGAATCGTGCCCGTTTCATTGTTCGCAGCCATCAGGCAAACCAGCGCGGGCGGTCCTTCGGCGAGCCACGAGGCCAAAACGTCAAGGTCCGCCACGCCGTCGCGATCCACCGGCAACACCCGGGCATGCGGAACCTGGGCGCGCACCGCGTCGTGCTCGGTGGCGCCGATAATCACGCTTCGGTTTTGGCCAAGCCCATGGATCGCCATGGCATTCGCTTCCGTCGCGCCGGAGCAGAAAATAACCTCTGCCGGCGCGGCACCGAAGCGGGCGGCCAGGCTCTCCCGCGCTTCTTCCAGAAGCTTGCGCGCAGCGCGCCCAGCCGCATGCACCGACGATGGATTCCCCACCACATCCAAGGCCGCCAAAACGGCGGCGCGGGCTTCCGGTCGCAGCGGCTCGGTCGCATTGGCGTCCAGATAGATCATCGCCTGCGGGGTTCCCCCCCTTGCTCCCTTCCGGTTACTTCTCTGCCGGTTGCGCCGCAGCCCGGCTGGCGGCCGCAATGGCCGCGAGTCGTGCCTCCACCTCGGTTAATTCGGCTCGGAGGCTTTCAATATCGCGGAGCAGCGGGTCAATGGCCGCCTCCATCGGCGTGCCGTATGGAACGAAGCTTTCGCGTTCACGCCGCCGCTCCACAGGCCGAGCAGGATTGCCGACAACCGTCACGCCGGGAGGAACGGGCTTCACCACCACGGCATTTGCTCCAACCCGTGCATTATCTCCCACCGTAATCGCGCCCAGCACTTTTGCCCCGGCACCGAGGATGACGTTATTGCCGATGGTTGGATGGCGTTTGCCGCGTTCGGAGGTGGTGCCGCCCAGCGTGACCTGATGATACATATAGACGTCATCGCCCACCTCGGCCGTCTCGCCGATCACCACGCCCATGCCGTGGTCGATGATCACGCGCCGGCCGATGCGCGCGCCAGGATGAATTTCGATGCCCGTGATCCAGCGCGAGAGATAGGACAGAAAGCGCGCCAACAAACGGAAGTCGTGGCACCACAACCAGTGCGCCAGGCGATGTGCGGCAACCGCGTGCAGCCCCGGATAGCAGAGCAGCACTTCCAGGTTCGAACGCGCTGCCGGGTCCTTCGCCCGATAGGCGCGGATGGTTTCACGCAAAAACATGAAGGGCATGCCACAATTCCATTATGATCGGACGCTCATCCTACCTATATTACACGAATTGTCAGGCGTTCGCCGCACCGCTGGTCTGAGGAGCGATTCGGAAGAACCAAATGGAATGCGAAGGCGGAGAACCCCCTGACGTTGCAGATAGCTGCATGAAGAACAGTACGCTCGCCATTATATGAGCGAACATAAGCAAGGGGAGAGGACCACAAAAGGGAAGGTTATGGAGGAAGACAAGGAAAGTGGCCTGGCGGCTCGAACAAGGCAGAGTTGCGGCCGGTAAGGTTGCCGGCTGCAGGGCTCGCCGGGATCGTTCGAGCCGGGAAGAGCAAGGCAGGATTGGTGAAATTTCGTATGAAACAGCTATGGAAACTGAAAAGCGATGCCTGAAGTGATGTTTGCTGGACCGGACGGTCGGCTGGAAGGCCGCTATCATCATTCCAAGCACACCAATGCACCGATGGCACTGGTGCTGCATCCGCACCCCCTGCATGGGGGAACGATGAACAACCGCATTACCTATACGATGTATCAATCATTCCAGCGGTTGGGCTTTTCCGTTTTGCGGTTCAATTTTCGAGGGGTCGGCCGAAGCCAAGGCCGCTATGACGGGGGCATCGGAGAAATCGGCGATGCCGCGGCGGCGCTGGATTGGCTGCAAGCGGTTAATCCGAACGCATCGGCCATCTGGATTGCCGGCTACTCCTTCGGTGCCTTTGTCGGCATGCAGCTTCTGATGCGCCGGCCGGAGATCAATGGTTGGGTCAGCGTGGCACCGCCCGCCAGCCATTATGACTTCGGTTTTCTGGCTCCTTGCCCCTGCGGAGGGCTGATGCTGCATGGCGATGCGGATGAGCTGGTTCCCGAATCGGCGGTTCGCAAACTGGTCGAAAAGTTGAACACCCAAAAAGGCGTCAAAATTGATTACCGGGTGTTCCCGGGCGCCGATCACGTCTTTGCGAATTACGCCGACAAGGTGGCCGAAGCGGTGGAAGACTACGTCGGCAAGGCCATGGCAGGGCGCCTCATCCCTCTCGCGGCCGACTGAAACGCTAGGTTCCGCCTCATCTTGTGCGCCCGCGCAGCGCGGACGCACAAGATGCACAAGATACAAAGGTAAGCGGCATCAGAGCAGCTGGCTTTTGTCCTCGGGAGGCTTTTCCAGTGCCATCTCGTGAGGCAAGGCCAGAGCAATGAGTGCAGCAAGCGCCACCAACCCGGTGATCGCCAACAAGCCCACGGTAAACGAGCCGGTTTGATCGCGAATCTTCCCCATTACGAACGGCCCGGCAAAACCGGCAAGATTGCCGATGGAATTGATGATCGCGATGCCAGCCGCGGCAGCGGTGCCGGACAGAAACGCCGTGGGCAATGTCCAAAACACCGGCAACACGGCGAAAATTCCAAAACCGGCGAAGGAAAAGGCAATCATTTTGCCAACCGAACTATCAATCAGAGTGGTGGCCGAAACGCCGAAGCCGATTAAAAGCGCGGCCAAGGCAAAGTGTTCCTTTCGCTCGGTGAGCCGATCCGAACGCCGGCCCCAATAGATCATGCCCAAAAGCCCAACCAGGAAGGGAATCGCGTTCACAAACCCGGTCTGGACGTTGGAAAGCCCAAAGGCCTTGATAATCTGAGGCAAAAAGAAACTCAGGCCATAATTTGCCGCAACGACGCCGAAGTAGACGATCGCCAGAAGCAGCACCCTTGTATCTCCCAGCGCCTCCAACACCGTAAACTCGCGCGCAGCTTCGCGGATTTGCCGTTCCGCGGCCAGCCTTTCCACCAGCCACGTGCGGCCGGCAGCGGGAAGCCAATGCGCATGCTCCGGCAAATCGGTCAGATAGAAATAGCAGATCACGCCCAAGACCAGCGAGGGAATTGCCTCAATAATGAACAGCCACTGCCAGCCTTGAAGCCCCAGCACGCCATCAAGCCCCAGGACCAAACCCGAGATCGGTGAGCCGATCACAGTGGAAAGCGGAACGGCCGTCATGAAATAGCCCACCACACGCGCGCGATAGACGGCGGGAAACCATATTGCCAGATAGAAAATAATACCGGGGAAAAATCCCGCTTCCGCCCCGCCCAGAAGCAAACGGACAAGATAAAACGCGCCCGCATTGGAAAGCCCGGTGACATGGGTAATCCAAGGAATAAATGCGGTAAGGCCTGAGAATATGGCCCAAGTGATCATAATCCGCGCAATCCATTTGCTCGCGCCAAAGCGGTCCAACGCAAGGTTGGACGGAACTTCGAAAACGAAATAGGCCAGGAAGAAAATGCCCGCCCCCAGACCGAAGGCGGTCGCGGTCAATCCCAACGCTTTGTTCATCGTAAGGGCAGCAAAGCCCACATTCACCCGGTCCAAGTAGGCCGCGAAGTAACAAAGAATCAAAAATGGCACGAGCCGGCGCATGACGCGGGCCATTGTCTCGCGCTCTATGTCGGATACTTCACCGGCAACGCGGTTCGTCACATCCATCTTGGGCTTCCTCCCCTATTCGCCTCACACCCGGAATCGGAGAAGCATGGTGTGGCGCGGCAGGCCACCCGCCCCGTTTCACGATTACGGGCATCGGCCGACAATCCACTTCCGCGCCGGGCTTGGCAAGCCCCTCGCGGGTTAGCGTCGCTCGGCAAAAAATTGCTGTAACAGCAAAGCAGCTTCGCTCTCTCTTACCCCTCCGATAATCTCCGGCCGGTGATGGCAGGAGGATGCGGCAAAAATCCGCGCCCCATGTTCCACGCCGCCGCCTTTTGGGTCATAGGCCCCAAAAATCAGGCGACGGATGCGAAAGAAGCTTGCCGCCTGGGCACACATCGGGCACGGCTCCAGTGTGACAACCAAATCACAGCCTACCAAGCGCGGTATGCCGAGCTTTGCCGCAGCCTTTCGCATCGCCAAAAGCTCGGCATGAGCGGACGCATCCCTCAGCGCTTCCACCGCATTGCCGGCGCGGGCCAATACCTCACCGTTGGAGGCCAGCACCACCGCGCCCACCGGCACTTCGCCGCGGGCCGCCGCCTCTTTTGCCTCCGCAAGCGCAATTTCCATCGGGCTCATAGCCGCTGGTGTGGCGAATTTGCGGCCCCCCGTCCAGAGCCGAGGCGGGCTTGCCGCATCGGGCGCGCGCGCCCAGCATCATCGCTATGTTGTCCACCGATTCGCGCCCGCTGGTCGGTCTCACCTTGGATGCGGAGACCGCAGGCCATTATTCCGCCTATGAATGGTATGCCTTGCGCGCCAACTATGCCTCCGCCGTCATCGCAGCGGGAGGCCTGCCGGTGGCGTTGCCGCACGCCGCGCTGTTGGCAGAAAGTTATATCAGCAAACTTGACGCCCTCGTCGTGACCGGCGGGGCGTTCGACATCGATCCCTCCCTCTACGGAGTCCCTGAACGGCATCCCACGGTCAGCTTGAAAGAAAACCGCACGGCTGCCGAACTTGCGCTGATCGAGGCCGCACTCGAGCGCGATATTCCGGTGCTCGGGATTTGCGGCGGCGAGCAGTTGCTGGCCGTCATCCTGGGTGGCACCTTGATTCAGCACATTCCGGATGAAGTGCCGAATGCGCTGGAGCACGAACAAAAAAAGCCCCACCATGTTCCCTGCCACGAGGTGACGATCGTCCCCGGCACGCGGCTCCATAGAATTGTCGGTGTAGAGCGCATGCAGGTCAATTCTTCGCACCATCAAGCCGTGGCAAAGCCCGGGCCGCACGCCCATATTTGCGCACGAGCTCCCGACGGGGTGATCGAAGCCATTGAAGATCCGCGCTTTCGCTTCTGCATCGGCGTGCAGTGGCATCCGGAATTCGGCACGGACCCAAAAGACCCATACATTTTCAAAGCATTGATCGACGCCTGCCGGAAATGACCCGAAATCTGAAATGAACGAAGAACATGGAGAGCGTATCGCCAAATGGCTCGCCCGCGCCGGTGTGGCGAGTCGCCGAGAAGCCGAGGCCTTCATCGCTGCCGGGCGGGTGAAGCTCAACGGCAAGCTTCTCTCGCATCCTGCCGCTTTCGTCCGCCCCGGCGATCTCGTGCAGGTTGATGACCGGCCTGTGGCGACCCCGGAACGGGCGCGGCTTTGGCGTTATCACAAGCCGCCCGGGCTCATCACCTCGCATCGCGACCCGGAAGGCCGGCCGACCGTGTTTGAGCATCTGCCGCCGTCGCTTCCCCGCGTGATCAGCGTGGGGCGATTGGATCTCACCAGCGAAGGGCTCTTGCTGCTCACCAACGACGGCGCATTGGCGCGGCTTTTGGAACTCCCCTACACGGGCTGGATTCGGCGCTATCGCGTGCGGGTGCACGGCAAAGTGGACGAAGCCGCCCTTGCCGGCCTGGCGCAGGGGGTCACCATCGCCGGTGTGCGATACGGCCCGATCGAAGCCGGGCTTGATGCGCGCAAAGGCACCCATGCCTGGCTCAGCGTCGCCTTACGAGAGGGGCGAAACCGCGAGGTGCGGCGCGTTATGGAACATCTCGGCCTTCGTGTCAGCCGGCTGATCCGCATCTCCTATGGCCCGTTTCAGCTCGGCCGGTTACCCCGCGGCGCGGTGGAGGAAGTTTCGGCCAAGGCGATGCGTGAGCTGCTGCCGAAGGGAGGCGGATAGGGGCGAGATGCGCATCATTGCGGGCGTCTGGCGGGGCCGGCATCTGGCAAGCCCGCCCGGCCAAAACACGCGCCCGACGGCAGACCGGGTGCGCCAGGCGCTGTTCGACATGCTTTGGCATGCGCCTTGGGGTGGGCGAGCGCTGCTGGAAGGGGCGCAAGTTTTGGATGCCTTTGCCGGCACGGGCGCGTACGGCCTGGAAGCGCTCTCCCGCGGCGCAGCGCGGGCATTTTTTATCGAACGCGATCGCGGGGCGCTGGCCGCCTTACGGCGCAATATCGCTCTTTGTCGGGCGGAAGACCGCGCGCAGATCATCGCGGTTGATGCGCTGGCGCCGCCGGCCGGCAGCCCCTGCGGGCTTGTCTTTCTCGATCCCCCTTATCGGCAGGGCCTGCTTCAGCCTGCCTTGACTGCTTTGAAAGAGGCAAAATACATCGTTTCCGGCACCATTGTTGCCACCGAAACCGCGCATAACGAGGCGTTGGAACTGCCTTCGGCTTTGGCGCTTGAGCTATTGGCGAACCGCACCCACGGCGCGGCGCGCATTGCGTTCTGGCGAGCAGCTTGACGGCAAAGGCAAGCTCGCTCAGTCCTTGGCCGGGCGCGAAACGCGCCACTGCCCCCGAGCGGTCCGCTTTAACTCGGCCATGGTGCTTTCCGCACGCGAGAGCAGCGCCGCTCCGTCTTCACACACACCCGGCCAACGCGTGGCGATGCTGGTGGAGAGCGTTATTTCACCATTCTCGGTATCGCAGAGCTCCGCAAGCACTTGCGGGATCTGTCGGCGCAGCGTTTCCGCCCGCTCGGCAACCGCCAGTTCATCCGCCCCGTCAAGCCAGGCGGCAAAAACATCCCCCTCCAACCGGGCCAGAAGATCCGTCGGTCGAAAAACGGCCCGAAGCAGCGCAACCACCGCGTGCAATACGTCATTGCCCACGGTTTCGCCGCGCCGCGCAACCAGTGTCCTGAAATGATCGATATCCATCAAAAGCATCGTCCCGGGCAGACGGTCCCGCTCCAGCCGCTCTATACGGCGACCGACCTCTTCCAAAAACGCGTCGCGGTTGAGCACCCCGGTGAAGGAGTCATTTCTGGCCTGACGGTTGATTTTGCGCCGAGCGGCATCGAGCTCCTCCAGCATGCCGAGAATCGGCCCTGTTGCGAAAAGCAAGGCTTGGTCATCCGCATCGAAAGGCGCAGCGTAAGGCGCGCGCCAGGCAAGCAACACCGCCGGCGCAGCGCCCCCGGTCGGGCAAAGCGCCAGCAGCAACGGCCGGCCGTCTTTGGCAACCGCCGCAAGAGGCGCCGTGTTCGGAATGGAGTCCAATAAGGCAAGCCCTTCTTTGACCACCGGCTCTGCCCGCGTTCCCACGAGATGGCGCAGCCCCGCCTGGCTTCGCGCCGTTCTCGAAACTCCATGCGTCGCGATCATTGCCGCCCCTTCCGCATCAAGCGCCTTGGCTAACGCCTCGACAGCCGCTTGCAGCATATGAGACAGCGATATCCGCTCGCGGACGCTGGCAAGGATGTATTCCAGCACGTCGTTCCGCCGCAGCTCGGCAGCCATGCGGGCAGAAGCGGCCTCGTCTTCGACGAGATTGATCCCAAAGCCGCGTGCCCCGACAAGCTCTCCGTTTGCCGTTTTCAGCGGCGCAACATGGATCAGCACGCAGGCCACGCTGCTATTTGCGCATTTCAGCCATACGCGCCGGCGCCGGAGTTCGGCGGGCGGAAAGAAGATATCGCCGGCCGCATTCCCGTCCGTTGCGGCAAGCAATTTGTCGGCCGGCTGGTGGATCAGCGCCGTCTTCGGCCAACCGAGAACGACCTCAGGGGCAACAAAGGTAAAGCGGGCCGAAGCATCGGTTTCAAAGACCATATCCGCGGTATGAAGCAACAACTCCGCCCACCGCTCTCGGTCCTGAGGTGACTGCGCAGCGTCACCGAAAGACGAACCTTTGGATGCCGCGCGCATTGAGCCTTGCACTCCCCCCCGAATGGCCGGTATTTGAAGCATAGGTAGTAAACGGCCCGTTTTACACAAGCTTTTGTGGATATCTTATGTCCTACGCCGCGCTTGCCGCCCGAATTGACGCACTTTGGGAACGCCGAGCCACTCTCTCACCCGAAACCAGGGGGGAAGACCCCTCGGCAATAACAGAAGCGCTGGCTTTGCTCGATTCCGGCGCGGTGCGGGTTGCCGAGCCGACGCCATCCGGCTGGATCGTGCATCAATGGCTCAAAAAAGCCGTGTTGCTCTCTTTCCGGATCCATGATGCGGCCCCCATGCCCGGGACCGGCGGCGCGCCCGTGTTCGATAAAGTTCCGATGAAATTTTCGGGTTGGGATGCCGCCCGCTTTGCCGCCGCCGGCATTCGCGTCGTGCCGGGAGCGGTCGTGCGCCATTCGGCCTACATCGCGCCGGGGGCGGTTTTGATGCCCTGCTTTGTGAATGTCGGTGCCTATGTCGGCTCCGGCACCATGGTGGATACCTGGGCCACCGTCGGCAGCTGCGCACAAGTGGGGCGCAATTGCCATATCAGCGGTGGGGTCGGCATCGGCGGCGTCTTGGAACCTTTGCAGGCAAATCCGGTCATTATCGAAGATGACTGCTTCATCGGCGCCCGCTCGGAAGTCGCCGAGGGCGTGATCGTCGAACGCGGCAGCGTGCTCGCGATGGGAGTTTTTCTGGGCGCCTCGACCCGTATTGTCGATCGTGCGAGTGGGGAAGTCTTCATCGGCCGCGTGCCTGCGTATTCGGTTGTGGTCCCCGGCACGCTTCCCTCGCGCCCACTGCCGGACGGATCACCCGGCCCCGCGCTTGCCTGCGCGGTGATCGTCAAGCGGGTCGATGCCCGCACCCGTGAGAAAACCTCTATCAACGAATTGCTGCGCGATTGATCACGTCTCTCTCCCCTTTGGATGATCCGCTGCCGATTGCCCAGGCGCTGATCCGTTGTCCGTCCGTCACCCCGAAAGATGCCGGGGCACAGGATGTGCTGGCCGAGGCACTGGCACGCCTTGGCTTTCACATCGTGCGCCTTCCCTTCGGCCAGGTGGCCAATCTGTACGCCCGCATCGGCTCGGAAAGGCCGCATTTCTGCTTTGCCGGGCATACCGATGTGGTGCCCGCCGGCAACGCGCCATGGACGGTGGACCCTTTCGGCGGTGAGGTCCGGGACGATGTCCTCTACGGGCGCGGCGCATGCGATATGAAAGGGGCCGTCGCCGCCTTCGTGGCCGGAGTGGCCCAATTCTTGGGCAGCGAGCGGTTGCGGGGCTCGATCAGCCTGTTGATCACCGGCGATGAGGAAGGCGAAGCGGTGGACGGCACCGCAAAGGTGCTGGACTGGATGCGCGCGCATCAGGAACGCCCCGATTTTTGCCTGGTCGGCGAACCCACCAATCCGAAGCGGCTTGGCGAAGTCGTGAAAATTGGCCGCCGCGGCAGCCTGAATGCCAAAATCCGCGTCTTCGGCCGCCAGGGCCACACCGCCTACCCGCATCTCGCGGATAACCCGTTGCATCGGCTGGTTGCGGCGCTGGCTGCACTGACTGCCGTGCCACTGGATGCCGGCACCGAGTGGTTTGAACCTTCCACGCTCCAGCTCACCAGTATCGACGTCGGCAATCCCGCCGCCAACGTGATTCCTGCCACCGCCGAGGCACGGCTCAACATTCGCTTCAACCCGCACCACTCGGGCGAAAGCCTCACCGCCTGGCTCCGCGCCGCGATCGGCCGGTTTGCCGAGCAGGCCGAAGTGGACGTTTATCTGACCGGGGAGCCGTTCCTGACAACGCCGGGCCCCGAAGTGCAGCGCCTTTGTCAGGCCATCGCGGCCGAGACCGGCTTTCCCCCGCGCCTGGAAACCGGGGGCGGCACGTCGGATGCCCGTTTCATTGCCGGGTTTTGCCCGGTCGCCGAATTCGGGCTGGTGGGTGCCACCATTCATGCTGCCGACGAATGTGTTCCCCTCGCCGAGCTCCGCATGTTGGCGCGCATTTATCGGCGCATCCTTCATGCATTTTTGTCATGAATGGCACCCGGTCCCATTCCGCCCGTGTCATTCTGGCAGTCTTCGCTTTGGCTCGGTTCGATCGGCGCGGATTCGACCTCCTCCCGGTCTCCCCGGAGGCGTTTTTGACAAGCCTTGCCCCTTTGGTCGCCTTTCCGCTCACCAGCGCGGGGCTTCTGCTTGCCGATGGCGGGGGCATTGCCGTCATTTCCGATTTTTTCGCCACACTCGCTGCGCTGTTGGCAGCGCCGGTGCTCTCGCATGCGCTGGCTTCGGCCTTTGGGCGTGAAGCGCTTTGGCTTCGCTATGCGATTGCTTTCAACTGGTGCCAATGGGTGATTCCGGTGGCGGCCGGCGTTCTGATCCTGCTCTCCCAAGCAGCGGTTACGCTGGGGGCCGAGGCCAACCTCGCCATGTATGGAGCCTTTGCCGCGCTTGCTCTTTATGCCCTTTGGCTCCACTGGTTCTTGGTCCGCAAAGGGCTGGACCTTTCCCCTTTCCGTGCCGGATTGGTGGTGGTCCTCGTGAATCTCACTTCCGGCGCATTGCTGTTTGGCCCAGAAATCATGGCTGCGTTTCACCACTAGGCGCAGCCGGTGAATGCGAAAAAAGGAGGTCCCATGATCCACGTCATTGCCGTCATCACTGCAAAGCCCGGAATGCGTGAGGCGATTTTAAAAGAATTCCGCGCCAATGTACCGAACGTGCATGCCGAGCCAGGCTGCATCGAATACGGGGCAGCCGTGGATACCGAAGGGGCGGGCCGCATTCAGACCCCGCTCGGGGCGGATACCTTCTTGGTGATCGAGAAGTGGGAAAATCTGGCCGCGCTGCAGGCACATGCCGCTTCGCCGCACATGGCGGCCTATGCCGCGAAGACCAAAGACATGATCGCCAGCCGGGTCATCCACGTGCTTTCCCCCGTCTGAAACAGGGCGGCAGAAACGCCGCCGTCATGCGAAAGCCATAGTATTTTCATAATAAAAACAAACACTTTGAAGAGAACGGCAAGGCTGCGGGCGGCCCGTGTCGCGCTTTTTTGCCTGTTACATTTCGTTAAAACCCGCTCGTACGGCCGCAACCGCAACGTGCGAAAGTTGCAGCATGAACCGAGTCGAAGGAGGTATGCATGCCGAAAATCCCCCAAACTCTCGCGCTTGCTACTGTTCTGACCGCCGCTGTGGCGTCGGTATCGCTCGGTTTCACCGACTGGGAACAAGAAACTCCCGGAACCAAGCATTTCATCCGCCCGGATGATATCGCCCCGCCGACCGGCCCCTCCACGGTGAATATCCCCAGCGTCGTTCCCCGCCCGGCAGGCGTTGTGCCGCAGGTGCCGGCCGGCTTCAAAGCCGAGCTCTTTGCGAGCGGGCTTGATGGGCCGCGCACCATCCGCGTGGCGCCAAACGGGGATATTTTCGTGGTGGAAAGCCGTGCCGGGCGCATTCACGTCTTTCGCACGGGGGAAAATAACGATGCCCCGGTGACCGAATCGATTTTTGCCGCCAACCTCAATCTTCCTTCTGGTGTAGCGTTCGCTCCGCCCGGCCCCAACCCGCAATACGTGTATGTGGCCGATACCGATGCCGTCCTGCGCTTTCCTTACCATAACGGGGATCTGCAAGCCGCCGGTCCGGCAGAAGTGGTCATCCCCTCGCTGCCCGTCGGCGGACATTGGACCCGCGATATCGCCTTTTCTCCACAAGGGGATCGCCTGTTTATCGCGATCGGCTCGCGCTCCAACGATGCCGAAGATTTAAGCCCGCGTTCGCCGGAGGAAATTCGCGCGTTTGAAGCCACCCACGGTCTGGGAGCGACGTGGGATGATGAAGAGGGTCGCGCTCTGGTGGCCGTCTATGACATGCAGGAGGGTTCGCTGAAGCCGTTCGCAACGGGGCTTCGCAATTGCATCAGCCTGGCCATCCACCCCCAGGCAAAGGATCTTTGGTGCACCAACGATGAACGCGACGAATTCGGCGACAACGCCATGCCGGACGTCGTGACCCGCATCCAGCAAGGGGCGTTTTACGGCTGGCCGTTTACCTATCTGGGCGGGCGTGAAGATCCGCGCCATAAGAATCAACGGCCCGAGCTCGCCGAACGAACCGCCATGCCGGACGTGCTTCTGCAGCCGCATTCGGCTCCGCTTGCCATCACCTTCTATGACGCCGATCAATTCCCGCCGGAATATCGCGGCGATGCCTTCGTCGCTCTGCACGGCTCCTACAACCGAAGCCGGCGCACGGGCTACAAAGTGGTTCGGCTGTTTCTGAAAAACGGCGTGCCGACGGGCGAATACGAGGATTTCATGACCGGCTTTGTCGTCTCCGACGAAGCCGTATGGGGCCGGCCGGCGGGGGTGGCGGTTACCCGCAACGGCGCGTTGTTGGTCAGCGAAGATGCCGGGGGAACGGTTTGGCGTGTCTCGCGTGCCCCGCTCAAGGAAGCCGCACAGCACTAAACAGCCGTAAGACGGGCCCCCAGGGGGCCCCGTCTTGCTGTCCAGCCCCTCTGTTCTACATCCTGCAAAACGTGCCGGGATAAGGCTGTACGGAACTCGCCCCTCTAATCCTCGCGGTAAATGCGCTCCATGCGCTCGTGCCGTTCCTGCGCTTCCAGGGACAGGGTGGCAATCGGCCGCGCCTCCAAGCGCTTGATGCCGATCGGCTCGCCGGTCTCTTCGCAATAGCCGTAGGTGCCGTTGTCAATGCGCTGCAAGGCCTGATCGATTTTTGCGATCAGCTTGCGCGCCCGATCCCGCGTGCGCAATTCCAAGGCCCGATCTGTTTCCACCGAGGCGCGATCGGCAATATCGGGCTCGGTGATTCCGCCTTCCGAGAGACTTGCCAAAGTTCCGTTCGCCTCCCGCAAAAGCTCCGCGCGCCAGCGCAGAAGCTTTTGTCGAAAATATTCGAGCTGGAGGGGATTCATAAACTCCTCGTCCTCGGAAGGACGATAGTCGGGTGGTAACGTAATCAACATTTCGCTCGGTCCTCCCCTATCGCCTGCGGAGGCCGGGCGTTCGCCGGTCCGCATCCCCGGGGAAACGCCACTTAGCCGGGGTCTAAATTCCGCGGGCTTATAACCGCCGAGCAACAGCTCGCCAAGAGCAATCCGGCATTGCCATTATGTTTTCAACGCTCTGACACAAAAGCTTTTTTTATGCTGCATCGCAGCGACGTTTCGCAAGTTCCACGTGTGCACGTAAGGAAATTTGCGAGATGAGATCCGCAAGGACGGGATCCGCCGGAACCGGCATGGCCGCAAGCAGATTCTTGATATTTTCCAACGCTGCCAGCTCTGCTTCCGGCTCCGCCAAGAGCGCGCGCTGCAAAGCCTGCAACGCCGCCAGCATCTTTTGCCCATGCCGCAGCGCGTTTTGATCTGCGTTGAACTCTTGCGCTTCTTCTTGCAAAGCAAGGAGACCATCCACCGCATCCACCAATGAGGGAGCGGCGGGGGCTGTCTTTTGCGTCTCTGCCTGAGATGGAGCGGGAAAGGCGCCGGCTGCCCGGCCGCGGCGCAGATTCGCCGGTTCCACTTGCCCCACTCCGGCCACCCCGCTGACCTCGATCATGCACCTGGCTCCTTTTTCCTCATCCTTTCGGCGGCCCGGCATTTCCTGCCGAGCGCAAGGCCCGCGAAACGCGTGCTTTCCTGCAATTTCCCGCAAGACGTTTCGGCACGGTATTTGCGTTGCCTTTACCAATATGCGGGATAAACGTTGATAGGCTGCTACCGGGAAGGACGAAAAGTGCGGGCTTTCGTGCACCGATTCGCCATTGTCGTCGGCATCATTTTGGCTGCTGTGCTGACGGCACCGCCGATTGAAGCGCAAATCCGCATCAAAGACATTGCCGATGTGGAAGGGGCGCGAGACAATCAGCTTGTCGGCTACGGGCTTGTCGTCGGGCTCAACGGCACCGGCGATAACTTGATGAACGCGCTGTTCACCCGCCAGTCCCTGGTGGGCATGTTGGAACGGTTGGGTGTGAACACGCGCGACCTTGAAAACAACCTGATGACCAAAAACATCGCCGCCGTGATGGTCACGGCCAATCTTCCGCCGTTCGCACGCAACGGCGAGCATATCGACGTCACCGTTTCCAGCCTCGGCGATGCCAAGGATCTCACGGGCGGCACGCTGATGGTGACACCGTTGCTCGCCGCCGATGGCGAGGTTTACGCCGTCGCCCAAGGCGCGTTGGTGACCGGGGCGATTGTTGCCGCCGGCGCGGCCCAGAAGGTGACACGCAATATTCCGACAACGGGACGGATTCCGAACGGCGCCACCATTGAACGCGAAGTGCCGTTTGATTTTGCCCATCTGCACACGCTGCACCTCGGCCTGCGCAACCCCGACCTCACCACGGGCGAACGGATTGCCGCTGCGATCAACCGTACTCTGGGCGGCGGGGTTGCCCGCGTCAGCGACATGCGAACCGTCACGCTCGATCTCGGCGGCAGAGATCCGGTCGATACCCTGGCGCGCATCGAGGATCTCACGGTGGTGCCGGATTCACCCGCCGTTGTGGTGATCGATGAGGCAACCGGAACCATTGTGATGGGCGCAAACGTGCGAATCAGCACGGTGGCGATCGCGCAGGGCAACCTCACCATCCGGGTCACGGAAACGCCGCAGGTCAGCCAACCCGGACCGCTCTCGGGAGGGCAAACCGTCGTCGTGCCGCGCACCAATGTCCAAGTGGGCGATGATCGCAATCGCAAACTCGCTGTTCTCCAATCAGGCACCACACTCCAGGATCTGGTGAGCAGCCTGAATTCGCTCGGCGTGGGACCGCGCGACATGATTACGATTTTGCAGTCCATCAAGGCGGCGGGCGCCCTGCAGGCGGAGCTCAAGGTGCAATGAACCCGCCCGCGATCTCTCCGGCGTTGGCCAGTGCCGGCCCCGCGCCCGTTCCCGCCGCCAAGTTATGGAAAGCGGCACAGGATTTCGAAGCCATGGCGCTTGGCCAAATGCTCTCGCCGATCTTTGAGACCGTGGATATCGCGCATTCGCCCTTCGGCGGCGGCGATGCCGAGGAAACCTGGCAGAGCCTGCTGGTCTCCGAACTGGGCAAAATGATCGCAAGCCATGGCGGAATCGGACTTGCGCAACCCGTCTATCAGGAACTGTTGCGCTTGCAGGAAAGCAGCAACGCCCCCCTCACCCCCGCCGTCGCCGCCACGACGCCCTCTCTGCTTCCACCCCAGGCTTCGCTTCCGAGGGTCATACCATGAACGCCGTTTTGCGTGCCGGAACGGAACTCGCCGATCTCTTGGCCGCTGAAAACGCAGCTCTGCAGGCGCTTGCGCTGACCGAGGCCGCCACGTTTGCCGAGCGGAAAGCCGCTGCGCTTTCTGCATTCGCCGCCGCTTTGCAGACGGAAACCCCAGAGCGGTGGAGCGCGGCCGAGCGCGCTTTTGCCCAAACGCTCAACCAAAGGCTCGCCGCGCTCGTGGAAGAAAACAAGCGCCTGCTGGAGCGAGCGATCAAGGTACAAAACCGGATCCTGGACATGCTGGCTCATGTCGTGCCCCGGGCGCTCGGCGGCCAAGCGGCATGTTACGGCGCGCGCGGCCATCTCGCATCCGCGCCGATGCCGCCGGTGGCGCTCTCTGCCCGCGCCTGAATAACCCGCTTTTCACCCGGTTCTTCCGCTTGCCCGGCAAATCCTGCCGGAGCAGGATAGAACGTCATGGAAGAAACGGTGCTGGATTTGCGATATCTGCGTTGCCCGCTGCCTGTTTTGTGCGCGAACCGCAAGCTGCGCACCATGGCAGGCGGCGCGCGGCTGCGCGTGCTCGCCACGGATCGCTCGGCCGTTGCCGAATTTCAGGCCTATTGCCGCGAAAACGGTCATGCGCTTTTAGCCTGGAGCGAGGAATCCGGGGTGTTCAGCTTTCTCATTCGCCGGCGGCAGGACGGGCCATGACGGTTGCCCTTTTCACGCATTCTGCCTGCCTGGAACATGACCCGGGCCCCTATCATCCCGAGTGCCCGGACCGGCTGCGGGTTGTGCTTCAGGCGCTGGAGGGCCGAGATTTCACGCCGCTCTTGCGCGAACGCGCGCCGAAAGCCACGAAGGAACACCTCACGCGCGTGCACCGGCCAGAGTATGTGGACGCAATCCTGGCCATTCGCCCCCAGCCTGGCCGGTATGTCCCGCTCGATGCCGATACGCTGATGAGTGCCGGCAGCGCGGAAGCCGCCCTGCACGCGGCGGGTGGGGCCGTTGCTGCGGTGGATGCGGTCATGGAAGGTTGGGCGCGCGCAGCCTTTGTCGCAGTGCGCCCGCCCGGGCATCACGCTGAACCGCGCGCCGCCATGGGCTTCTGTCTGTTCAACAACGTGGCCGTTGCGGCATTGCATGCGCGTGCCCGATGGGGGCTGCGGCGTATCGCTGTTGTGGATTTTGATGTGCATCACGGCAACGGCACCGAAGCGGTTTTTGCCAACGATCCCGAGCTGTTTTACGCTTCATCCCACCAGCATCCGGCTTATCCCGGCACGGGCATGGCCAACCAAACCGGCATCGCCGGCAACATTGTCAACGTGCCGCTGCCCCCCGGGACCGACGGCGAGCGCTTTCGCGCAGCCTGGGAGCAGCGCATTCTTCCGGCCTTGGCCGGTTTTGCGCCGGAATTGTTGCTCGTTTCCGCGGGATTTGACGGGCACAAAGCAGATCCATTGGCCCATTTCCGCCTCGAGGCCGACGACTTTGCCTGGCTGAGCGAGCGGCTTGTGGAACAGGCCGAAGCCAGCGCGAAAGGAAGGCTGGTTTCCGTGCTGGAGGGCGGCTACGATCTTCCGGCCCTCGCAGCCTCCGCGGCGGCGCATGTGCGCGCCTTGTTGCGCTATTAACGCGAGGAAAACGCGGCGAGGATTGCGGGCGCCGGTGCGGCATGAGCCCCGAAGCCGGCCCTGAAACGGCTAAATCGGCTCGTGCGGATTGGGAAATTCCACGTCGCGATGCACTTGCACCGAAAGCAACACGCCAAAGCCGAACATGGCCGTCAGCATGGCGGAGCCGCCATGTGAAATCAATGGCAAGGGCACGCCGCCCACAGGAATGGCTCCCATCACCATGGCCAGATTCACAAATCCGTAAAGACAGAAATTGGTACCGATCCCGATGGCAACCAGCCTGCCGTATTGATGCCGGCAGCGCAACGCAATCACCAGCGCACCGAAAACCACCAGCAGTAAAAGCCCAATCAAGGAAACGCCGCCGACGAAGCCGAATTCTTCGGCAATGGTGGTAAAAATAAAATCGGTTTGCTTTTCGGGCAGAAAATTCAGCTGCGCCTGGGTGCCGTGCAAAAACCCTTTGCCCCACATTCCGCCGGAACCGAGCGCAATTTTCGATTGCAAAATATTGTATCCGGCGCCGAGCGGATCCGTTTCCGGATGCAGGAAGGTCATAATTCTTTGCCGCTGATATTCATGCAAATGATGATACGCAATCGGCGCCGCGGCAACCAACGCTATGGCAATGACAACAAATTTCCAAATTCTGACCCCGGCCGCAAAGAACATCACTCCACCTAACAATGCAGTGACAATCGCCGTGCCTAGATTCGGTTCCTTCAGGATCAAGAAAACGGGCACAGCCACCGCAAGTGTCGGCGGTAATAGGAACAGAATGCTGCGGATCCGTTCATAGGATGCGCGATGAAACCAAGAGGCCAAGGCAAGAACAAGAAAGATCTTCATCAACTCGCTCGGTTGCAATTGCAGACCCGCGATCTCAAGCCAACGCTGGGCGCCTTTTCCGACATGCCCATAGCGCGCCACCAGCAAAAGCAACGCAATGCCCAGGGCATAGAGCGGCCAGGAAAAACGTGCAATGACGCGAATATCAATCAATGCCACGGAAAGCATCAAAACCAGCCCGAACGCGAACCGCAACGCGTGCCGGTTCGCGTAGGGTTCGGCCGAGCCGCCGCCGACGGAATAGAGCGCGCCGTAGCCGACCGCGGCAAGCACGCATAAGAGAATCACAAAAAGCCAGTTGATCTGCCAAAGTTTGGCAGTAAGTCCGAAGGAAGTTTCACGCCAAAGCCGTTCTTGCATCAGGCGTGGCTCTCCTCTGCAAGACGGGGTTGTGGGGCGTTTTGACGCTCGGCCGGGTTCCGCCGCAAAACCTCCAGCATAATGTCGCGCGCGATGGGTGCTGCTGCCTCCGCCCCGGCGTTACCGTGTTCCACGACAACCGAAAGGGCATAGCGCGGCACATCAAAAGGCGCGAAGGCAACGAACAACGCATGCGGGCGAAACTCCCAAGGCAGCCGCGCAGAATTGAAATTGCCATGTTCGCGAAGCTCGCGCGCAACACGCCGAATTTGGGTTGACCCCGTTTTCCCGGCAAGTTCGATGCCGTTGAAATTGATGCGGGCCAGCGGCGCGGTGCCGCCGGGCTCGTTCACCACCGCCCACATGCCCGCACGCACCGCTTCCAGCCAATGCGGATGCAAGGCAAGCTCCGGCCAATCGGAGGCAGAAGAGCCGGGTTGCAGCACTCCGTTGATACTCCGCACCAAATGCGGTTGCACGGCGCGGCCGGATGCAATGCGCGCCACCATGGTCGCAAGCTGCAAAGGCGTAATCTGCAGAAAGCCTTGGCCAATTCCGTGCACAATTGTATCGCCCATGTTCCAGCGATAACCATGCGCAACGCGCCAGGCGCGGTTCGGAACAAGGCCACGGCGTTGCTCCGGCAATTCAATGCCGAGTTTCACCCCAAGGCCGAAGCGCTCCGCCATTGCCGCGATGCGATCGATGCCCGCCCGCCGCGCTGTTTCATAAAAGAACACATCGCAGCTGTTCTTGATGGCGCCGCGCAGATCCAGCGTGCCATGGCCGCCTTTTCGCCAGCAGTGAAAGCGCATATTGCCCAGATCCAAATAACCCGGACAAAAAATGCGGTCATTCGGCGAAAGCACCCCCGCTTCCAAAGCACTCAGCGCCACCACCATTTTGAATGTGGAACCGGGCGGGTAAACGCCGGCCACGGCTTTATTGATCAGCGGCGTCAGGCGGTTTTTCGTCCATTCAATCCATTGCGCTTGGGAAACGCCGGAATTGAACAGGCTCGGATCGAATGAAGGGTTGGTGGCCATCGCTAGCACTTCGCCGTTTTGCGCGTCCAACACCACGGCCGAGGCGCTTTCATCGCCAAGCCGCTGCACCACGGCTTGTTGCAATCCGGCATCGATCGTCAGGCCGATTTCGGCGCCGGGAGCACCCTCCTGCCGATCCAGCTCCCGGATCACGCGGCCGATCGCATTGACTTCCAATTGCACAACGCCCGCGCGCCCGCGCAAATTCCGATCTTCGGCTTTCTCCAAACCGGCACGGCCGACGCGCACGCCGGGCAAGGCAAGAGTTGGGTCATCGGCGACGTCGTTCTCATTGGGAGGGGCGACGTAGCCCACCACATGCGCCAAAGTCGGGCCGAACGGATAAAGCCGCGTGGTGCCCGCATCGACGACAATGCCCGGCAAATCGGGGGCATTCACCTCAATCCGCGCCATTTCTTCCCAGGTGAGAAACTCGCGAACCGTTACCGGAATGAAACGGCGATGCCGGCGCACTTCGCGCTCGATGCGGGCGCGCTCATGCTCTGCAAGGGGCACGAGGCGCGAAAAATTATCCAGCGTGGCGGCCACGTCGTCGGTCTGCTCGGCGATCAGGAGCGCATGCCAATTCATATGGTTGGCGGCAATTGCAACCCCGAACCGATCCACAATCCTGCCGCGCGGCGGCGCGATCAATCGGGCGGAAATGCGGTTGCTTTCGGCCGCCAGCTTGTAGCGGTCGCTGTCAATGACTTGAAGCTGATAAAGCTTCGCGGCAAGCGCGCCGAAAGTTGCAAGCTGAACCCCGCTTAAGACCAGCGCTCGGCGTGTAAAGACGTTCACGCGTTTCGTATCTCGCTTCACGGCATCACCAGAAACGCCTGATCGTTCACGCAAGTTCCGGGGCGGCGGGGCCGCGATGCGCCCGGATGAAGAGAAGCGCAAGACCGGGATAGAAACCGATCCCTAGGCAAGCTTCAATCACCGCCGGCGCGAAGGGGAACACGGTTGCGCGCAAGGCAGAGACCAGCGCCCAGTCGAGAACCGCGGAGACGATGGCCAAGGCGGAAAAAACCAGCCAAACCACCGCAAAGCTCTGGCGGGTCAAAAACCGCCGCCAACGGAAGACAAAACCCTGAACCAAAAGCAGGGTGATGACACTCACCCCGACAGGCATGCCGCTCAAGAGATCGCTCACCAGCCCAAGCAGAAACACCACCGGCGGCGGCATCGCCTGCGGGCGATAGAGCGACCAAAAGAACGTCGAGGCCAGCAAAATTTCGGGCTGCAGCTCGGCCTGGGCCGGAAGTCCGAAAGGCGCGGCCAAAAAGAGCAAAGCAAGCCCGGCAAGAGCGGCCGGAAAGGCCCGACGTGCCGCCGCATCCAGCCGGCGCCAAAGGCTCGGGCGGGGGCGGATTCCGGGGCGGCGCTCGTCCATGCCTATCGCCGCTCCGCCAAAGGACGCAGCACGCCGCTCCCGGCGGCAGCTGGCGGGCCAGCATGATTGCGCGAAGGGCCGCGCGCGGGCAGCCGCATCGTGGCTTCCGGGGGCAAAATGCCGGAAAGATCATAATCGAACACGCGCACCACTTCCAGCCGGTCGAGCTCGGCAGCGGGCACCACCGCGGGGGTATTGGGGGCAATGTAATGCACGGTCCCGACCGGCAAATTGGCCGGAAAGGCATTGGCCTCCGCCGCGGTCACCACTCTTTCCCCTTCGGCCGGCGGGCTTCCTTCCGGCCAGTAAAGCAGCCGCGGCAAGGGGCCGTTGGTTCCCGCCAGAATCGCGCGCGCCCGGCTTTGCTCCAGCACAACGGGCACGCGGCTGTTCATATCGGTAATCAGCAGCACGCGGGCGCTGCGGGCGCCCACCTCGGTCACGCGCCCCACAAGCCCGCGATCATCAAGGGCAATCTCGCCTTTTCTCACCGAATGGTTGGGGCCGATGGAAATCAACACGGCGCGGGCGTAAACCCCGCCCGCATCGGCGACGACTCGCGCCGTCACATAGGAAGGCGCCGGGTCGGGAAGCCAGTGCAAATTGGCTTTGAGCTTCTTGTTTTCCTCTTCCAAGGCAAGTGCCACGGCCTGCCACTGCCGAAGCCTCGCATTTTCCTCTTTCAGCCTCGCATTTTCGCGGGCAAGCGCGAAAATGCCACGAATCTCTTCGGCCGCATGCGAAATCTTGTCCACCGGCGTCGCCAATGCACCGTAGATCGGGGCAAGCAGGTCATCGAGCATCATCCGCCCGCGCACGGCCCACTCGATATCGGCTTTGCCCAGCAGCATGAGGACGAATGCAGCCACGGTCAACGCCGGCAGGGTCAGGCGGGCCAAGGCTTGTCTCAACGGAATAGAGAGCCGGATCACGGCAACGCTCGCTCCGTTTCGTGTGCAACCAAACCGCCCTATGGGGGCGGCAAAGAGATTAATACATCGTGCTGAGCACGTTCCGCAGCCGCTTCATTTCCTCAAGCGCCCGCCCCGTTCCCAACGCAACGCATTGCAGCGGATCCTCCGCAACCGCCACCGGCAAACCGGTAGCATCTCGCAGCAATTGATCCAACCGATAAAGCAACGCTCCGCCCCCGGTGAGCACAATGCCTTTATCCACAATATCCGCCGCCAATTCGGGAGGGGTATTTTCCAGTGCAACCTTCACCGCATCCACAATCGCCCCGACCGGCTCGGCAATGGCCTCGGCAATTTGGCGTTGGCTTACCATCACCTCACGCGGCACCCCGTTCATCAGATCCCGCCCCTTCACATCGCGTACCGGGCCGTCATCACTGTCATACGGGGGGCTTGCCGCACCAATTTCGATTTTGATCCGTTCCGCCGAGCTTTCCCCGATCAAAAGGTTGTGGGTCCGGCGGATGTAATTGATGATGGATTCGTCCATCTTGTCGCCGCCGACCCGCACGCTGCGGGAATACACAATGCCGCCAAGCGAGATCACCGCCACTTCCGTCGTGCCCCCGCCGACATCGACCACCATGCTGCCGGAAGGCTCGGTGACCGGCAGGCCGGCCCCGATCGCGGCAGCCATCGGCTCCTCGATCAGCAAAACCCGGCGGGCGCCGGCGCTCTCCGCGCTCTCCTGAATGGCACGGCGCTCCACCGCGGTGGACCCGGAGGGCACGCAAACAATAATCAAAGGAGAGGCAAAGCCGCGGCGATTATGCACCTTGCGGATGAAATGCTTGATCATTTCCTCCGCAACTTCGAAATCCGCAATCACGCCGTCGCGCAAAGGGCGAATCGCCTGGATGTTGCCCGGCGTGCGGCCGAGCATCTGTTTGGCCTCTTCCCCCACTGCCAAAACTTGTTTGCGCCCGCGCACATCGGCAATAGCCACAACCGAAGGTTCGGCCAGCACGATCCCACGGCCCTTCACATAGACGAGCGTGTTGGCGGTGCCGAGATCGATCGCCATATCGGCCGACATAAAACCAAGCAAACGGGAAAGCATTCAGAACCGGCCTCTAGGCTGGAAATACGAAAGCGGGCAGGGCTTAGCCTCCCGCGAAGAATCGGGCAAGGGGCGATTTCGCAGCCCGGCTTTTTGCAGAACTATCAAGGCAAAAGCGCTTTAACCGTGCGGCTCAGGCCGAGCGGCGCGGCCCTCTAGCGGCTCCCCCTGCGCTTCGTGTGCGGGTTCCGGTTTTTCGTTGCGGCCGACCGCCGCCAGGTATGCAATAATCGCCCGGCGGCTCGCGGCATCGGGCACCGCAAAGCTCATCAAAGCACCCGGCACCATCTTCGCCGGGCCGGCCAGCCATTGATCAAGGCTCGCCGCGGTCCAAACCAGCCCGGAAGCTTTCAACGCCGCCGAGTATGGATAACCCGGAACGCTTGCGGCAGCCCGGCCGAAGGCGTGGCCCAACGGGGGTCCGATCTTTTGCCCCTCTAGCTCATGGCAGCCGGAACAATCCCGTGCAAACAACGCCGCTCCCAGCTTCGGGTCGGGCGGAGCATCGCCGAAACGGCCGAGATCCGCCGCCGCCTCCGGCGTAACAGAGCGAAAGAAGGTGTACGAGAGCGTAATCTGGTCCACATCCGCGGTGGAGCGGTCCGTCGCAATCTGAGGGTCGACGAAGAACTGCACCGGCATATCCGCTTTCATATGCGGCTCCAGCCGCTCTTCGCTAAAGCAAAAACACTCGATTTTCTTGAAATAAATTCCGACCTTCTCCGGGGTGACGTTGAATGTGGCCCGGCCGATGATGGCGGTATCAGACGTGTTTTCCGCTTCAAAAAACACCAGCGCCGGCTCTCCCAAACGCACCGTGACCTTGCGCTGCAAGGGCCGGAAGTGCCAGGGCAAGCCGGGGGCGACAGAGGTGTCGAAATAGACCGTCACCATCTTGCCCGCTACCGCACCCGGCGCCGCCTCGGCGCGCGCGGTCGTGCCGTACGCGCCGGTGACTTCGCAAAACAGCCGATACAGCGTGACGGAGTAGGAAACCAGCGTCACCATCACGCCCACCACAACCAACAATCCGAGAAGAGTTGCCTTGCGCCGCCAATGTTTGTGCAGCACGCCGAACCACCTTTCGCTGTCTCAAAGACGAGAAAGCCGCCCTCGCCGCTTCCCACCCCTGATATAGGCTCAATGCGGCGGGCCGACAAAGCTTTGCACCAAACTGCCGGACACCAACCTCCAGCCATCCACCATGACAAAGAAGATCAACTTGAACGGCAGCGAAATCGCGCTTGGGGGAAGCATCATCATGCCAAGCGACATCAGAATGCTGGAAACCACCAGATCGATAATCAGAAACGGCAGAAACAGCAGAAATCCCATTTCGAAGCCGCGCCTGAGCTCACCCACCACAAATGCCGGAATCAGCGCCCGCCAGGGCGCGGCGTCGGGCGAAGCGGGCGCCGGAAGGCCGGCAAGATCAAGAAACAGGCGGAGATCCGTCTCGCGCACGGAGCCGGCCATGAAATGCCGGAATGGCTCGGCCGCCGCAGAAAGCCCCTCAAGCGGCGGAAGCCTTCCTTCGCTCATCGGCAAAAGCCCTGTCTGCCACGATTGCTCCAACACCGGTTGCATCACGAAGAACGTCAGGAACAGCGCAAGCCCGATCAGCACCGTATTCGGCGGAGTGGTCTGCAGGCCGAGCGCATTCCGCAGCAAAGACAGCACGATCACGATGCGGGTGAATGCGGTCACCATCACCAGCAGGCTCGGGGCAAGCGAAAGCAACGCAATCAGCGCCGTCAGCTGAACCAGCCGGCTGGTTGCTCCCGCCTGACCGAGCGAACCCAAATCAATATTCACCGATTGGGCGAAGGCCGGCGAAGCGGCAAGCAGAACAAGCAGAAGAGGCAAGGAGGAGAAGAGCCGCCGAATCACAGCACGCCTCATTCGCAGGCCCCCCGTTCCGCGTTGCGCTCGGCTTGCGGCAGCCAGCCGATGACGAGATCGGCGGGACCTCCGGTCATGAGCAGTACTCGCCGGCCGTTGCAGCGTACCAGCCAAAGCCGCCGGCGCGCATCCAACATGATGGCGGATTCGACAGCCAGCCGGTCATTGCCGAGCTGCAACCGCGGCGCGAAACGCCGAAGCAGAGCCTGTCCGGCCCAGAGCAGGCCGAGAATCCCCATGAGGGCGAAAGCCACAAGCAGAACGGAGGCACGGTCGAAGATCATGGCGCGGCCTTTTTGCCGGGCGGTGAAACAACGGTCTCGGCCTAACGGGGCGCAGCCGCCATCAGGGCGGCGGCAAGCGCATCAATCTCGGCCAAGACGGACGCAAACAGAACGCGAAACCCCTGCCCCTCTTCAGGCGGAAGGTCGAGCGCGGCGGCGCACAGCCTGCCTACCCTCTCTTCCAGTCCGGCGAGGTCCACGTTCCGATGCGACTCCACCAACGTGCGGGCCAGCCGCAAGGTGCGTTCCATCGCATACAGCTCGGCAACGAGTTGTTCGCGCCGGCTCATGGGCGAGGCCTGCAGGGGCACCCAAGGAAAGACTGAGTCGGAGAGGCTCATGCCCTGGTATGAAAACCCAATTTTGGTTACCGAATTCTTTCCGCCGCCCGCCCGATGGAATTCTTTCCGCCGCGCGCGTTTACCGAATCTTCAGCACTGCCCATCACCCTGAAAGCCTCGGAGGGGTGCGGAGAGTTACAGGGAGTCGCGGAGAGCTCGGAGAAATTGGGGAGAACGGCAAAAATGGGCTTTACCGATATCGGGCTGTTTGCCTTGGCAGATCAGCGTTTGGCGTGGTTAGATGCGCGCCAGAACCTGCTTGCGCAAAACGTTGCCAACGCCGCCACGCCGGGCTGGAAAGAGCGCGATTTGCAGCCCTTTGCCGCAACCCTGGCCGCGTCCGCCCACGCCGTGCGGCCCGTCCGTACCCATCCGCTCCATCTCGTCGGCACCTTAGGTGAACCGCTCACCCCGGATCAACACGCCAAGCCCCCCGAACGCGCGCCGGACGGCAATGCCGTCTCTCCGGAAGACGAACTGGTGAAGATCGCCGAGACCGAGGATGCCCACATGCTCGTGGTCAATCTCTACCGCACTTATCTCGGCCTGTTCAGCTCCGCGCTCACCTAAGCCCCTGTGTTTCTGAAAGAGGATCTCCGCCATGGACCTCACGACAGCTCTGAACATCTCCGCCCGCGGCATGGATGTCGAGGCCACCCGGCTTCGCGTTGTGGCGGAAAACATGGCCAACCAAGACACCACCGCAAACACGCCCGGCGGCGCGCCTTATCGGCGCAAAACCATCACGTTCGAAAACAAGATGGACAAAGCCCTTGGGGCGGAAACCGTGCGGGTCAAGCAAATCGGCCGGGATCAGAGCGCTTTCACCAAGCGTTTCGACCCTTCCAACCCGGCCGCAGACGCCCAAGGCTACGTGCAAATGCCCAATGTCGACCCGTTCGTGGAGTTGATGGACATGCGGGATGCCGAGCACATCTACGCCACCAATTTGGCCGTGCTGCAAACAACGCGTACCATGCTCCAGCGCGTGATCAACCTGCTGCAATAACACTGCCATGACACCAATCGGCGTCAGCCCCGCAACCGCTGCGGCGGCTTATCGCAGCGTCGATGCCGGCGCCGAGGCCGAACCGGCCGCCCCCGCTACCCCTTCATTCGGCGACGCTTTGCAACATGCCATCGAAAGCGCGGTGCAACTCGGCGAACAAGCGGAAACGCGCTCCATCGAGGCCATCAAGGGAGAAGGCAACATCACCGACGTCATCACCGCCGTCGCCAAAGCGCAACTTGCCCTGCAGACCGCCGTCAACATCCGCGACCGTGTCGTGCAGACCTATCAGCAAATCATGTCCATGCCGATTTAGCGCGGAGCCCTTTGCGCGTGGTCACCGTTTTCCCAACCGGCAATTGGCGTGGAATGAAGCCAACGGGCCAGCGCACGGCGCAGCAGGTGCCCGAATGACCGAAGCCGAGGTGGCCACGGTGCTTCGTGAAGCGTTGATGGTGGGCCTCAAACTCGGAGGCCCGCCCCTCATTGTCGGCCTGCTGGTAGGTATCATCTTGGCCTTGCTGCAAGCCGCAACACAGATCAACGATGCGGCCTTCATTTTCGTGCCCAAGCTGCTGGCGCTGGTGGCCGTGCTTGCGCTGCTCGGGCCTTTCATGCTGGCCGTGCTCAGCTTCTACATGACCGAACTCTTCGACCGTCTTGTTGCCCTTGGTTCGTCGTGACGGCAGCCGATTCCGCCCTGCTCGCACAACTTTCTCCCTGGGCGTTTGCCTTCGCCTTGGTGCTTGCACGGATCTCCGCAGCCATCATGCTGCTGCCGGGAATCGGTGAAGTGGAAATCCCGGCCCGGCTCCGCGCCGGGTTTGCGCTGGCGTTGACACTTCTCCTGCTCCCGTGTTTGGCCCCGCATCTGCCGCCGGCTCCGGAAAGTCTCTGGCGCGCCTTCGCCATGCTGGCAGGGGAAATTGGCGTGGGTCTCTGGTTTGGCTTTCTGTGCCGGCTGATCGTGCTTGCCGCGCAGATGGCTGCGCAAATTCTCGGGCTCATGGTGGGGCTTTCCTCGGTCCTGCTGCCGGACGCCCAAGGCAGCGGCGGCAGCGCCGAGCTCGGCCAGCTTTTACGCCTCGCCGCCATCGTCGTGATATTCGGGAGCGGCCTTTATGCCATGCCGCTTGCCGCGTTGAGCGGAAGCTACCGGCTTCTGCCCGCAGGACACTGGCTGCCGCTGGGTGACACCGCCGAGACCGTGGTCAGGGCGGTGGCGCAATCGTTCGGGTTGGCCTTGCGTCTCTCCGCCCCTTTCGTGCTGGCGGGCACCGTCTGGCAGATCGCGCTTGGGCTCTTGGCGCGGTTGGTCCCGCGCCTGCAAGTCTATTTTCTCGCTTTACCCGGGCAGTTGCTGGGCGGGCTCGCCTTGCTGGCGGCGCTTGCCGCGGTGCTGATTTCCGCTTGGCAGGAAGCGGCGCGCGCCAGCTTTGAAGCGCTGCCCGGCCTTGGTTAACGGAGCATCTCGCCATCGCCGAAGAAGACGCCGCTTCCTCCTCAACAGAAGACAAAACCGAACCTGCAACACCGCGAAGGCTGCAACGCGCGCGCGAAGAAGGCCATGTTGCGCTCTCGCGTGAAGTTTCCTCCGCCGCCGGGCTTGTCCTTCTTGCCTTGGCTTTGTTCTTCCTCGGCCCCGCGCTCGGGCGTGAGATTCTCACCCGGTTGAGCTTGTTTCTGGCGGGGCCGGATGCCTTCGGAAACCCGATCAAAGCCTTGCATGCCTGGCTCTCCGCCTGGCTTCACGCAACCCTGCCGCTGCTCGCCATCATGTTTGTGGGTGCCATGGTTTCGACGTTACTCCAAACGCGGGGGCTTGTGCATTGGCCCGCCATGCGGCCGGATTTCGGCCGGCTCAACCCCAAAACAAATCTCGGACAGATATTTTCTCGCAGCAACGCAATCCAGCTTTTGCTAGCCGTGGTGAAAATGGTGGTTGCAGCCCTTGTCTGCTGGCGTGTGCTCGGCGCCGACCTTGCCCGGCTCGCAACGGCGACATTCTGGGAAGCACCGCAACTTGCGCTGGGGCTCTCGCGCCTCGGGTTCAAAGTGCTCTTTGCCATCGCCCTGATGGAAGGTGTGATTGCGGGGCTCGATGTGTTACGCGTGCGCCTGCAATACCATCGTAGGTTGCGCATGAGCCGGCAGGAACTGCGCGAGGAGACGAAAGAAACCGAAGGCGATCCGCAGGTGAAAATGCGGCTCCGCCAGCTGCGCCGCGCGCGCATGCGCAGACGCATGCTGGCCCAAGTCAAAACCGCCGCCGTGGTGATTACCAACCCCACCCACTACGCCGTCGCTTTGGCCTACGACCGAGCCAAACACGCCGCCCCGCGCGTGGTTGCTAAGGGCGTGGATGAACTGGCTTGGCGCATCCGCACGGCTGCGGAAGAGCATCGCGTGCCGATCGTCGCCAACCCGCCGCTTGCGCGTGCACTCTATCACGTGCCGCTGGATGCCGAAATTCCGCCGGAACACTACAAAGCCGTCGCCGAGCTGATCGCCTATGTCTGGCGCCTGGCCGGCCGCCTGAACAGGAAAAGAGAGGCAGCATAATGCTTCGCCGCTTGTTCGGAACATCCCGGTTTGGTTCCAATATGCGAGACCTGCTCGAGCGCTTCCGTCAGCCGCTTGGTGCGCTCGGCCAGGTCTTATTTGAAGAAGCCACGGACGGGGTGATGATTGTCGATCGCTCCTGCCGCATCGTCCGCGCCAATGCCACGCTCACCCGCATGCTGGGTGCACAAACCCCGATCAAGCCGGGCCAGTCCGCCGTGGAGATCTTTGATGAAGAAACGCGCGCAAAATGCGCAGAGGCCTTTCGCGAAGTTCTCGCCGCAGCAGCAAATTCCGCCGCGCCGGTGCACCGATTCGTCGGTCGGCTTCATCGCCCGGCCCATACCGCGGAAGGGGTGGTAGATGTCGATATCGCGGTTGCCCCCGTGCGCGAGGCCGGCGGAAAAACCGGCGGGTTCATTTTGCGCATTTCCGACATCACCCCGCTCAAGCGGCTGCAAGCCCAATTGAATCACAGCCAAAAACTGCAATCGCTGGGACAGCTGGCAGGCGGGATCGCGCATGATTTCAACAATTTGCTCACCGCGATCATCGCCGCGGCAGACCTTGCGCTCGGCCGCGCGGGGTTGGATCCCGCCACGCTTTCCGAGGTGGAAGAAATCCGTCGCAACGCCGAACGCGGCAGCGCGCTCGTGCGGCAGCTGCTCGCCTTTTCCCGCCAGCAAACCTTGCAGCCGCGGGTTATTTCCGTAAATGCAGCAATTCGCGATCTTTCCCGGCTTCTCCATCGCCTTCTGGGTGAACAGATCCGTCTTCAGCTTGAACTTGAAGAGCCGGGGTATTTCATCCGGGCAGACCCCAGCCAGTTCGATCAGGTCTTGATCAATCTCGCCGTCAATGCGCGCGATGCCATGCCGGAAGGCGGGACTTTGACCATTCGGAGTAGCCGGATGATTGTGTTCGCGCCTCGCCAGCTTGGCGCAGAAACCATGCCTCCCGGCCGCTACGTCGTCATCACCGTCAAGGATACCGGCGCCGGCATACCGCCCGAAATCTTGCCCCACATCTTTGACCCCTTCTTCACCACCAAACGCGACCGCGGCGGCTCTGGGCTTGGGCTCTCCACCGTGCACGGGATCGTCCGCCAGTCTGAGGGCTTCGTCGCCGTGGAAAGCACACCCGGCAAAGGCACGAGCGTACAGATCTATTTGCCCCGTTGTACGGCACCCAAACAACAGTCGCCGGCAGCCGCAGCCCCCAAGGCATCGCTTGGCGCCTCGAACCAAGCGCCGGCCTCATCTTCCCCGGGCCCGGCGGCACCGCCGCCAAATCCCAAGCCGGTGGCGCAAAAGCCGGCGCCAACCCGCACCGTGCTCGTGGTGGATGATGAGGCGTCGGTGCTCCGCCTTGCCTGCTATTTTCTCCGTCAACGCGGTTATGACGTTCTGGCGGCAGAAACGGGCGAAGCGGCGCTTGCTGTGTTGGAAAATCAAAGCCTTACAATGAAACTTTCAGCTCTTGTCAGCGATGTGGTCATGCCGGATATGGACGGTCTGAGCTTGCTCCGGCGCTTGCGTTCCGTACGCCCTGATCTGCCAGCGATTCTGGTTTCCGGCTACGCCGAGGAAGGGTTGAGAAAAGACGTGACCGCAGAAAGCGTCGTTTTCTTGCCCAAACCCTACAGCCTGGCCGAGCTCGGCAACGCATTGGAGAAAGTCATAAATTGCGTTGCTTGCGGTGAATTGTGAATGTTTCGTGTACGGCCGACTCGGCGTTTTCACGTTCACTCTTTGTCCAAAACGCTCGGATTTGAAAACAAAAGATGAACGATTCGTTAATGACCCTCCCACCCTAGAATAAAATTCAAAACCTTTAATATTCGTTACTTCCCTTCGAACTCGGGGGTTCTGCGCTCCGCCATGGCTTTGACCCCTTCCTGAAAATCCTTTGTCCGCCGCAGCCATTCCTGCTCCACAAGCTCCCGTTCGGTGGCGGCTTCAATCGCCTCCACGGCGCCACGGCGAAGCGTGGCACGCGTCGAAAGCACCGCAAGCGGCGCCGACTGCGCGATTTCCTCCGCCAGCGCAAACGCTGCTTGCCGAAGCTCCGCCTGCGGCACCAAAACATCAGCCAAGCCCATGGCCAACGCTTCCTCGCCGCGGACCCGTCGGGATGTATAAAACAAAAGTGCGGCCTTCTGCGGCCCGACCAGGCGCGGCAGCGTATAGGTCAAGCCGAAACCCGGATGAAACCCAAGCCGCGTGAAATTCGCGCAAAACCGCGCTTCGGGGCAAGCGACCCGGAAATCTGCAACCAAAGCAAGGCCAAGCCCTCCGCCCACGGCCGCGCCCTGAATCGCCGCCACGATCGGTTTCTGCGTGCGAAACAGGCGAATCGCCTCTTTATAAAGATGTTTGCCGCTGCCCCCGCCGCTCTCCTCCACGGTGCCGGTCGCGGGCCGGCGCGAGAGATCCGCCCCGGCGCAAAAGTTCTTGCCCGCCGCCGCAAGCACGATCGCCCGGCAGGAAGGCTCGGCATCAAACGCCTCAAAAGCCGTACCGATTTCCGCAATCAGCGCCTTATCGAAGTAATTATCGGGCGGGCGGCGCAGCTCCACAAACCCCACATGCCCCTCCTGCCAAACGCCGATATCTTTGTAACCCGTAGCCTCGTTCATGGCTTTCACACCTTTGCATCCACCACAATAAGGGCATCGGCCACGCTCAAGCCGTGGCCTTCCGCATGCACGATCACCGGATTGAGCTCCAGCTCGGCAACCTCGTTCCGGCAAGCCACCGCAAAGGCGGAAAGCGCCGCCGTCAGCCGCGCGAGCGCCGGCACGTCTGCCCGCGGCGCGCCGCGATAGCCCGCCAGCAAGCGCGCGCTGGAAAGCTCCGCGATCATCTCCATGGCCTCCGATTCGTCCACGGGCGCCAAACGATAGGCGGTATCCTGCCAGAGCTCGGCCGCGATGCCGCCGGCCCCCACCATCACGAGAGGGCCGAACGTCGCATCGCGCACTACGCCGACGATCATCTCCACCCCCGGCGGCGCCATCGGCTCCAGCAACACGCCGGCAAGCGCCTCGCCGGCAACGCTGCGGCCCTTGTCCATCAGCGCGGCAAACGCCGCTTCCAACTCCGCCTCCGTGCGAATGTTCAGCCGCACGCCGCCCACCTCGGTTTTGTGCAAAATGGCAGGTGATTGCACTTTCGCCGCCAGGGGAAAACCCAAACGCCGCGCGGTTTCGGCAAGCTTCTCTTTGGTGCGCACCAAAATGCGTGGCGCAAGCGGCATTCCCCATTCCGCCAGAACCTCCTTGGCGGAATATTCCATCCACGGCCCCGGATGGGCGCGAAGCTTCTCACGCAGGCCCTCAGGAGCCCGTGCAACGGCCGCGGCGGGTTCGGCCCGCACGCGCACTTGGCTGCCAAGCGCCTTGGCGGCGGCGGAAAAGGCGTGAAGATTGGTGTGGATCGCCGCGCCGGCCTCCGCCAGACCCCGCCGAGCAAACGGCGAAGGCAAAGTGTAGCTGAAAAACAGCACCGGCTTTTCGCGCCGGGCCAACAGCGGGGCAAGCTCCTCCGGCTGCACGGAAAGGCGCGTATCGTTCGCCGCCGAGAACGCAACGGCAATCAGATCAACCTCCGTGCTCGCACTCAGCAGCCCGATGGTGCGGTTCATCCCGCCGGAATGCACCGCTTGTGCGGTAATATCCACCGGGTTGCGGGGGGATCCGTAAGAAGGGATGTAACTCCGAATTTCGGCCTGCAAGCCGGGCGAAAGCTCGGGCAAGGCAAAACCCGCGGCGGCCAGCGCATCGGCCAGCCAAGCCCCGGCGCCGCCCGAGGTGGTGATAATGCCGGCCCGCCGGCCGCGAGCGCGCGGGCCTGTGGTCAACGCCGCCAAAATCGCCAGCGCCTCGTCCGGATCATGCGCCGGGATCATGCCCAAGCTGCGAAAAGCCGCGCGATACGCGCACTCCCAACCGGTCATGGCGGCAGTGTGCGAGGCGCTGGCCCGGCTGCCTCCCTCGGAATCCCCCACTTTCACCACCACGACGCTTTTGCCGCGCGCGGCGGCAAGCCTGGCCGCTTCCGCAAAGCGCGCCGCATCGCGCACCGTTTCCAAAAACAACAGCAAAGCGGCGGTTTCCTGATCCTCCGCGAGATGCAGGAAGCAATCGGCGGCGGTGAGATCCGCCTCATTGCCGGTGGTGATCAGAGACGAAAACTGAAGCCCCAGCACCCGCCCGCGATGCAAAAAGGAAAACCCGATCCCGCCGCTTTGCGCCACCACGCCGATGCGCCCGGCGCCGGCAATGACCGGGGCATCCCCCGCATGCGCATCGACCGCGGGACTGAACGTGGCCGCCACGCCCGCAGCGGCGTTGTAAAACCCCTCCGAGTTGGGGCCCAGGATGCGCATCCCCGTTTCCTGTGCGATCTGCTTCAGCCGCGTCTGCAACGCGGCAGCCTTGCCGCCCTCTTCCGCAAAGCCGGAGGAAATCACCACCGCATACGGAATGCCCGCCCGCGCGCAGGCAAGCAGCGAATCGGGCACGTGCGGCGCCGGAATCACCACAATGGCAAGATCCACAGGCGCGCCGATGGCTGATACGTCTCGATAACAGCGAAGGCCGTCGATTTCCGCATAACTCGGGTTGACCGGATAGATCCGCCCGGCAAAGCCGCCTTGGCGGAGCAGCTGCAAAAGCCGGCCGCGAATCCGGCCGGCATCGGGCGAAGCACCGATCACCGCAATGGCGGAAGGAGCAAACAAGCGCGAGAGCATGGCCGAAAGCATGCCGCAAGCGCCGCGCTCCGCCAAGCGGCGGTTTCCCGCCCTCTCTGCCTGTTGCCTAAGTGTTCCCATCTGTGAGAAACTAGCAGCCACCACTGTTGGGCGAGATCACGACATCACCTGCCGATGGTGGGTTGTGCCAAAAAGGGCTTGGCCTTTGCATACAGGAACAAATGGGAATGGAAAAAGATAGAGCGCTGGAAGCGGCGCTTGCGCAGATCGAACGAAGCTTCGGCAAAGGCTCGATCATGCGCATGGGGGCAAAACGCTCCGATGAGGCAATTGAGGTTATTCCCTCCGGCTCCTTGGGGCTTGATCTCGCGCTCGGCATCGGCGGGCTCCCCCGCGGGCGCATCGTGGAGATTTACGGGCCCGAAAGCTCGGGCAAAACCACGTTGGCGCTGCATGCCATCGCCGAGGCGCAAAAACGCGGGGGCACGGCGGCGTTCATCGATGCCGAACACGCCTTGGATCCCATCTACGCGCGAAAACTCGGGGTCGATGTCGATAATTTGTTGATCAGCCAGCCCGATGCCGGCGAACAGGCGCTCGAAATCGCCGATACCTTGGTCCGATCCGGCGCCGTGGACGTGTTGGTCATCGATAGCGTGGCCGCTCTCGTTCCGCGCGCCGAGCTTGAGGGCGAGATGGGCGATTCGCACGTGGGGCTGCATGCGCGGTTGATGAGCCAGGCGCTGCGCAAACTCACCGGATCCGTCTCGCGCAGCAACACATTGCTGATTTTCCTGAACCAGATTCGACTCAAAATCGGCGTGATGTTCGGCAATCCGGAAACCACCACCGGCGGGAACGCATTGAAATTCTATGCCTCGGTGCGCATGGAGATCCGCCGGATCGGCCAAATCAAAGATCGCGACCAGGTGTCCGGCAACCAAACCCGCGTGAAAATCGTCAAAAACAAGCTCGCCCCGCCCTTCCGACAGGTGGAGTTCGACATCATGTACGGCGAAGGGATTAGCAAAGTGGGTGAGCTGATTGATCTCGGCGTCAAAGCGGGGGTGGTGGAAAAATCCGGCGCCTGGTTCAGCTACGATAGCCAGCGTATTGGCCAGGGGCGGGAGAATGCCAAGATCTTCCTGCGCGATCACCCCGAAATCGCCGAGGCAATCGAGCGCAAGATCCGCGAGCAGGCGGGCGTGGTTGCCAACGCCATGCTGGCGGCCTCCGATGAGGCCGGGGAGATGCAGGCCGCTGACTGATCTTTCGTCTTTTCCCCGCTCCGGGTTGCTCGCCGAAGCCTTCGAGCCGTTAAGCACGGAGGACCTTGCTCTTATTGAGGAAGCGCGCGCCACGCTGTTGCGGCATTATCGGCCGTTTTGGCACACGCTCGCCGCAGCCATTCGAAGCCCCGAGGGGCGGATCTGGACAGGCCTGCATTTAGGGGCAACCGTGGGGCGGCTGTCCATCTGCGCCGAGGCGGTGGCGCTTGGCCGGGCCGTCTTGGAGGGCAATGGCGGCGTGGAGACCGTGGTTGCGGTCCGCCATCCCAAGCCCGAGGAAGCATGCCAAGACCTCGAGGTGGTTCCCCCGTGCGGAGCATGTCGCGAAATGTTTTTTGATTTCAGCCCCGACGCCCGGATTATTCTGCCGGGACCGGAGAAGGTCCTATGGAAAGTTCCTGTGCGTGCCTTGTTGCCGAACCCCTATCGGCGATAAAACCGTATCGCTGAGGACTGTATCGCGATGCCGCCGATTCCCCGCTATAGGGCTCACACAGGTCCGGCTTTGTTTTCCGCCGGATTCCGCCCCTTCTTCCTGCTGGCGGCGCTCTGGGCGGGCCTTGCCATCCCCCTCTGGCTTGCCGCGCTGCACGGCGCTGCTCTCCCCACCCGCATGCCCGCGCTGGTCTGGCATATCCATGAAATGGCTTTCGGCTACGGCGGCGCGGTGGTTGCCGGCTTTCTGCTCACCGCCATCCCGAATTGGACCGGCAGACTGCCGCTGCAAGGCGTGCCGCTCGCCACTCTCGCCGCGCTTTGGCTTCTCGGCCGCCTTGCCGTGACGGTGGCTGCCGGGCTGCCGGCGCCGCTTGTCGCATTGCTTGATCTGATTTTCCCTGCCGTCTTTCTGGCAGTGGTGGCGCGGGAGATCATCGCCGGGCGGAACTGGCGCAACCTTCCCATGCTGGCGGCGCTCGCTTCGCTGCTTGCCGGCAATCTCCTGGTGCATCTCGAGCTCTTGGGCGTTGCAGAGACCGCCCTCCTCGGCAACCGGCTTGGCGTGGCAACGCTTTTGATGTTGATCGGCTTTGTCGGCGGCCGCATTGTGCCGAGCTTCACCCGGAACTGGTTGGTGAAGCAGGATCCCGCGGCCGAGACCCCGGCCCCGTTCGGCTGGATCGATCGGGCTGCGATTGCTTTCAGCTTGCTTGCGCTGCTCTTCTGGGTGCTCGCGCCGCAAAGCACCCTCTGCGCGGTCTTGGCGATCATCGCGGGAATGGCGGTGGCCATGCGGCTTTATCGCTGGCGCGGCGAAAAAACGTGGGCAGAGCCGCTGCTCGCCGTTATGCACCTGGCTTATGCATGGCTTGCGTTCGGTTTTCTCCTGCTGGGGCTTGATCACTTTCTGCCGGTGCTGCCGCCGAGCACGGCGGTGCACGCGCTCACCGTGGGCGCCATCGGCACCATGACCTTGGCCATGATGACACGGGTCGCGCTCGGCCATACCGGAAGGCCGCTCGCCGCCGGCCCGGCCACGCGCATCATCTACACGCTGATCACGCTGGCCGCTCTCTTGCGCCTCTTTGCCCCGTTTGCGGGCGGGGGGTATTTTGGGGCGCTGGTTGCCGCGGGTGCCGCTTGGTGTGGGGCGTTCGGATGCTATCTTCTCTTCTATACGCCCGTGTTGGCGTTGCCGCGGGTGCGGGCGGAAGCCGCAAGGCCGGTTTGACAGGCAGGATTTCGCCGGCAGAAGAGGCCTGCTCGGGCCTCCTCTTGCTTCATCCGAAGGGGCGCGCCATCTAGCGCCATCATGTTCCCTCCGTATCAAGACCCTCGCAGTGATTCCCTCTGGCACGGAACCACGATCATTTCCGTGCGCCGCGGCTCGGAGGTGGCCATCGCGGGTGATGGCCAAGTCAGCCTCGGCCAAACCATCATCAAAAGCAATGCGCGTAAGGTGCGCCGCATCGGGGCCGGCGGCTCGGTCATCGCCGGTTTTGCCGGGGCCACGGCGGATGCCTTTACGCTGATTGAGCGTCTGGAAGCCAAGCTCGAACGTTTTCCCAATCAGCTGGAGCGTGCCTGCGTGGAGCTGGCCAAGGATTGGCGCACCGATCGCTATCTCCGCCGCCTGGAAGCGATGATGATTGTCGCCGATCGCGACCGCAGCTTCACTCTCACCGGAACGGGCGATGTGCTGGAGCCGGAAGACGGCGTCGTCGGCATCGGCTCGGGCGGGTCTTTTGCCCTGGCCGCCGCACGCGCGCTTTTGGAAACCACCGATCTCGGCGCCGAGGAAATTGCACGGCGCGCCCTTCGCATTGCCGCCGATATTTGCGTGTACACGAACCACCATATCGTTGTCGAAACTCTTCGGAAAGAAAGCTGATGGACGTCCCGACATATTCTCCTCGGGAAATCGTTTCCGAGCTGGATCGCTTCATCGTCGGCCAAGCCGAGGCCAAACGGGCCGTCGCCATTGCCTTGCGCAACCGCTGGCGCCGGCAGCAATTGCCGGAAGAAATGCGTGAAGAGGTGGTGCCCAAGAACATCCTCATGATCGGCCCCACGGGCTGCGGCAAAACCGAAATCGCCCGGCGCTTGGCCAAACTTGCTCAGGCGCCTTTCCTCAAGGTTGAGGCCACGAAATTCACCGAAGTCGGCTATGTCGGCCGCGATGTGGAGAGCATCGTGCGCGATTTGGTGGAAGTCAGCATCAACATGTTGCGCGATATCGCCCGCCGCGCGGTCACGGCCCGTGCCGAACTCGCCGCGGAAGAGCGCCTGCTCACGGCACTCGTCGGCGAGGGGGCGAGCGCTGAGACACGTTCCAAGTTTCGTCGCATGCTGCGCAATGGCGAGCTGGAACAGAGGGAAGTCGAAGTCAGCGTGACCGAAACGGGCCCCTCCCCGATCGGCCAGATCGATATTCCGGGCTTGCCGCCGGCGCAGATGATCAACATCTCCGAAATGATGCGCGGCCTCTTCGGCCGCCCCGCGCAGCGCCGGCGCATGACGGTCGAGGCCGCGCGGCGTGTGTTGGAGCGTGAAGAGGCCGACAAGCTTTTGGACAACGATCAGCTCGTCAAAGACGCCGTGGCCAATGCCGAAAACAACGGCATCGTCTTTATCGATGAAATCGACAAAATCTGCGGCCGCTCCATCGAGGGCGGTTTCCGCGGCGCCGATGTCAGCCGCGAAGGCGTGCAACGCGATCTGTTGCCTCTGATCGAAGGCACGACCGTCTCCACCAAATACGGGCCGGTGAAAACCGACCATGTTTTGTTTATTGCCTCGGGCGCGTTCCATTTTGCAAAACCCTCGGATTTGCTGCCCGAACTTCAGGGGCGGTTGCCGATCCGTGTCGAACTTGCGCCGCTTTCGCGGGCCGATCTCCGGCGCATCCTGGTTGAGCCGGAACACAGTTTGATCAAGCAATATCAGGCATTGCTCGCAACCGAGCGGGTGCAGCTGCACTTCACCGACGCCGCCATTGACGCGCTTGCCGATCTTGCCGCGGAAATCAACTCGCGGGTGGAAAATATCGGCGCGCGGCGGTTGCATACGGTCTTGGAAAAACTCCTGGAGGAAATCAGCTTTACCGCTAGCGATCGGCCCGGAGAAACCATCACGGTCGATGCCGATTATGTGCATAACCGTGTCGGGCCGCTGGCAACGCAGGCAGATCTCAGCCGATTTATTCTCTAAACCTCTCGGGATGCAGGAAGCTTTTTATCAGCCGCAAGATCCTTCCGCTGCCGCAGCAATTGCCGGCATCACTGAAGATTTGTCCGTCTTCGATGATTGGGAAGATCGTTATCATTACATCGTCGAACTGGGTCGCAAGCTTCCGGCTTTTCCCGCTGCCTGGATGCAAGATGCCTATCGTGTCGCAGGCTGCCAAAGCAAGGTATGGCTGTATGCCGAACTCCATGACGGAAAGCTCTATCTGGCCGGAGCCTCGGACGCTGCCATCGTTGCCGGGTTGGTGGCGCTCCTTCTCAGGGTCTATTCCGGCCGAACCCCGGAAGAAATTTTGGCCACCGACCCCGGTTTTTTGAAACAACAGGGTTTGCTGGAGGCGCTTTCCACCAATCGCGGCAATGGAGTGGCCGCGATGGTCAGACGTATTCAGGAGCTTGCCCGCCGCGCGCTGGCAACCGAGGCGAAGGCCGCCGCCTCTTGATTTTTAATCGGGCTGCGTGCGCTTGTGTGCGGCAAGCGCCATCAAGCGCTTGTCCCGCCATGCCGTCCGCTCGGGAATCTTTTCTCGGGGCAAAACGGCGCGACGTGTGGCGTCCAGCTTCGCCGCGAGTTCCGGCGTCACCGCAATGGGTTTCATTTCCTCTTGGATCTGATTGTAAAGAGCACCATACCGGGCGCAATAATCGGCAAGCCCGCCCGGTGCATTCAAGTCAATCGTTTCAAACGGCCCCATAAACGACCAACGCAACCCAAGCCCGTGCTTGACCGTTGCATCCAAATCTTCTTGCGAGATCACCCCATCGTTCACCAGACGAAACGCTTCTGCAACCAACGCCACCTGCAAACGATTCAGCACGAATCCCGGAATTTCCCGGTTCACCGTGGCCGGCACCTGTCCCGCTTGCTGCATCAGGGCGCGGGTTCGCGCCAGCACGTTGGCATCCGTCCAAGGCGCCGGGCAAAGCTCCACCACGGGCACGAGATAAGGCGGGTTCACGGGGTGGGCGACGAGGCATCGGGCGCGACCGGCAAGGTTGCCGGTGAATGCGCTTGCCGGAATGCCGGACGTGGAACTCGCAAGTACCGTCTCGGGCGCGGCCAGGCGATCCAGCAAAGCAAAAATCTCCGCCTTGTCTGTAACGCGCTCGGGGCCGTTTTCCTGCACATGCACAGCCGAAGCGACGGCTTCGGCAAGCGAAGATGCAAGCGAGATGCGGGCACGCACGGTTTGCGGTTGATCGTTCAGCAGTCCTGAAGCGGTAAGCTCGGGAAGCCGTTCGGAAATAAAGTCAAGCGCGGCCTCCGCAGCGCCGGGCGCGGGGTCCCAAAGGCTCACCTCGAACCCGGCGCGGGCAAACACAATGGCCCAGGAACGCCCGATCAGGCCCGCACCCACCACAGCAACTTTTGTCATCCTTTCCTCCTTAGCCTCGCAGCTTTTGCGGCCGCCGATACTGCGGGCAAACATCCCGCCTGCCAATGGGCGACGCGGCAGCTTTTTGGCGCACGCAAGCAATGCTATAGCCCAGCAAATGACGGACGATTTTCCCCCCAACCCCGCCCTTTTGCCCGCCGGCCTGCGCGACCTCTTGCCCCCGGAAGCGGAGATCGAAGCCGCCTCCGTCGAGGCCATTATGGCCACCTTTGCCGCGCACGGATACCAGCGCGTGAAACCGCCGCTGTTGGAATTTGAGGAAACGCTGCTTTCCGGTCCGGGCGGCGCGGTGGCGGAGGATACGTTTCGCCTGCTCGACCCGGACAGCCGGCGGATGATGGCCTTGCGCTCCGATACCACGCCGCAGGTGGCGCGGATTGCTAGCACAAGATTGGCAAAGGCGCCCCGCCCGCTCAGACTTTCTTACGCCGGGCAATGCCTGCGGGTGCGCGGCACCCAGCTTGCCCCGGAGCGGCAAGTGGCCCAAGCCGGAATTGAACTGATCGGGCCCGACAACCCCCTCGCGGATGCCGAAATCATCCTGGTCGGCGCCGAAGCGCTGGCCGCAACCGGGCTTACCCGGCTCAGCTTTGATTTGACTTTGCCGCGGCTGGTTCCCACACTGCTGGCCGGGCTCAGCCTCCCCGCCGAGCAGGAACGCGCCTTGGTCCACGCGCTGGACCGCAAGGACACGGCCGCCGTGCGTGCGCATGGCGGGCCATTGGCGGCTCTGCTGGTGGAGTTGCTGCTCGCCGCCGGCCCGGCCGAAAAGGCTTTGGGGATGTTGGAGCGCACCGCCTTCCCCGAAGCGGCAAAGGAGCAAATCAGCCGCCTGGCCGAAATCGTGGCCGTGGTGCGGGCGCGCGCGCCGGCTTTGAAATTGACCGTCGATCCCATCGAGTTTCGCGGGTTTCGCTATCACACCGGCGTTTCCCTCACCGTTTATGCACCGGGGCGGCATGAGGAGCTCGGCCGCGGCGGGCGGTATTTGTGCAGCAACGTCGAACCCGCCACCGGCCTTACTCTGTTCCCGGATGCCATCCTGCGCGCCGCCCCGCGGCTGGCCCCCCGCCCACGGGTCTATGTGCCGCTTGGCGCCGATCCCGAAGCGGTGCGGGCGTTGCGCGCGCAAGGTTACGCGAGCGTGGCGGCGCTGGAGGCGGCGGAAGATGCCGCTGCCGAAGCGGAACGGCTCGATTGCGACCATATTCTCACGCCAACCGGCCTTCGCCGCATAAAAGGCGAATAAAAGAAAGGCAGATACGGGCATGGCCAATGTCGCGGTGATCGGCGCCCAATGGGGTGACGAGGGAAAAGGCAAGGTTGTGGACTGGCTGGCCAGCCGCGCCGATATCGTGGTGCGGTTCCAAGGCGGGCACAATGCCGGCCACACGCTCGTGGTGGGCAATCAAACCTATAAGCTTTCCCTGCTTCCCAGCGGGCTGGTGCGCGGCAAACTCGGCATTATTGGCAATGGCGTCGTCATCGATCCGAAAGCCCTGCTCGAAGAAATCGCTCGCGTCCGCGCCCAGGGATTGGCCGTGGATCCCGGCAACCTTCGCATTGCCGAAAACGCGCCGCTGATTCTTCCGGTCCACGCCGCGTTGGACCGGGCGCGGGAGAATGCCCGCGGGGCGCGCAAGATCGGCACCACCGGGCGGGGCATCGGCCCGGCCTATGAAGACAAAGCGGCGCGGCGCGCGATCCGGGTTTGCGATTTGGCAGAGCCGGACACGTTGGATGCAAAACTGGACGAGCTCTTGATGCATCACAACGCCCTGCTGGCCGGGCTCGGGGCGGAACCCTTCGACAAATCCGCGTTGCTCGCGGAACTTCTGGCGCTGGCGCCGCAAATTTTGCCCTTCGCCGAACCCGTTTGGCAGCGCCTTGACGAGGCGCGGCGCACCGGTCGGCGCATTCTTTTTGAAGGCGCGCAGGCGGTCATGCTGGATGTGGACCACGGCACCTATCCTTTCGTGACCAGCAGCAACACCGTCGCGGCCACCGCTGCCGCCGGCTCCGGGATCGGGCCGAACGCCGTGGGCTTCGTTCTCGGGATCGCCAAAGCCTATGCGACACGCGTCGGAGCCGGCCCCTTTCCCACCGAACTTCATGATGAAACCGGAACGCTGCTCGGTGATCGCGGCAAGGAGTTCGGCACCGTCACCGGCCGGCGACGGCGCTGCGGCTGGTTCGATGCCGCGTTGGTACGCCAAGCGGTCAAGGTCGGTGGCATTCAAGGGCTGGCGCTGACCAAGCTCGATGTGCTCGACGGCCTGGCCGAATTGCGGATCGGCGTCGGCTATCGCATCGGCGGGGAGATCTTCCGGCACCTGCCCGCCGCTCCCGGCGCGCAGGCCGCGGCGGAGCCGGTTTACGAAACTCTGGAAGGCTGGTGCGAATCCACCCGCGGCGCCCGCTCCTGGGGCGAGCTGCCGGCGCAAGCGATCAAATACATCCGGCGCATCGAGGAACTGATCGAAACACCGGTGACCTTGCTCTCCACCAGCCCCGAACGCGATGATACGATTTTGATGCGCGATCCGTTTGAAGACTAAGATCGGTCTTTCCAACATCCCTTGTTACGAAAATTCTAACCAAGCCATGACAGGATGCGCCCTGATTTGGTTGGGTGCAGGCGATGGGCACTTCCCTGGGCGCTTTTCCTCCCTCTTCTGCCGCTGGCGTGAAGCTTCTCAACGGGCAGTATGAAATCATGACGGCGGTGCCTCTGCCCGGTGCCGGCGGCGGGTTGCCGGCTTTTGCGGCGCGGCATCAGCCGAGCGGGCGCGCCGATTTGATGGCCGTCCGGGCAAGCCCCGGTGCGCCGCCGCGCGCCAACGCGCTCGCGCGCCTGGAAGGAGAAGTGATTCCCGGCCTCTTGATCCCGCTTGCGCACGGTTCAGGCCCCGCTCCGGAGGGCGGCGAAACCTACTACGTGATCTGCCCCGAGCCACCGGGCCCCTCCCTGGCGGCACTGACCGCAAACAGCTCGCCGTGGAGCGAGGCCGAGATTTTGCAATACGTGCTCCGCCCCGCAGCCCACGTGCTCGAAGCATTAAAAAGCCGCGGGCTGACCCATCGCGCCATCCGTCCGGACAATATTTTTTCCGCCGGCACGAAAAACCCGGTCGTCTTGGGCTGCGCCTGGGCCGCGCCGCCGGCGAGCTTACAGCCGGCGGTTTTTGAGCCGCCCTACACGGCCATGTGCGCTCCTGCCGGCCGTGGCGATGGCAGTATCGCCGATGACGTCTACGCCTTGGGGGTGACGCTGCTGACGCTGGCGCTGGGGCGGACGCCTCTGGCAGAACGGGATGCCGAGACGGTCATTTTGACCAAACTCTCTCACGGCGGTTTTGAAGCATTGACGGCCGATGCAGAACTTCCCCCGTTGCTGGCCGATCTGCTGCGCAGCATGCTGGCCGAAGATCCCGCCCATCGGCCCTCGCCCGGTTTGCTTTTGGATATCACCACCGCCCGCAGCCGGAGAGTGACAACGCGGCCGCCGCGACGCGCGCAACGGCCGCTCGCGTTGAACGGCGCATCGGCTTGGGATGCCCGAAGCCTCGCCTACCAGATCGCCACACACCCCGAACAAGGGGCGCGCATGCTGCGCAACGGCGCGGTGACGGATTGGATCCGTCGCGAGCTTGGCGCGAACCAGGTTGCGAGCACGCTGGAAGAGCTCGTACGTTGGCGCGCCCGCGAAGGCGGCCCGGAGGATCGGCGGGCAGATTCGATTCTTGTTTTACGGGCCGTTGCCGTGCTCGATCCTTTGGCGCCGCCGTCTTGGCGGGGCATCTCGCTTTGGCCGGATGGGGTCGGCCCCGCCCTCGCCGCAGCCATGGCCAAAGGCAACGAAGAACTCACAGAACTCCGAGACTTCATCATCAGCCACGCTATTGCGCTTTGGGCGGCGCAACAAGGAAACCGGGTGGATGGCGGCACGCTTCGCCAGCAAGCCCAGCAAATGGAGCTCTGGCTCCGCGCGCGCGATGGGGAAACCGGCCTCGCCCGGCTGACCTACGCGTTGAACCCCTTATTGCCGTGCGCCAGCCCGTTGCTCGCGGGGCGATGGGTGGTCTCCCCGGCAGAGGTGCTGAAAGCCCTGGAGGCCGCCGCCGCCCAGCCGGAGCTGCGCCGCCTGGCACCGATGGATACCCACCTCGCCGCCTTTATCGCGGTTCGGCAAGAGCTTCAGTTCTACCTCGATGTTTGGGAGGCCGCCCGTGCCGGGCCGCCGGAGCGGCTGGTTTTGGCCGAGCTCAACTTGCTGGTCGCCCTGGAAGCCCGACACAATCTCGGCCCCCTTCCCCAGCTTTCGGCCTGGGTCGCCGAACGTGCCAAAGCCGCGCTGGAGCTTTGGCACAGCCGCAGCCGCAGGGCCGCGCTGGAGCAGCAACTGCAAGCCTTGGCAACGGGCGGGCGCCTCCAACCGATCTTAGCCCTGCTGGATGACCCGACGGCTCTGCAGGCCGATGCCGAGGGGCTGCAGAATGCTCTGGCCCGAATCGGCGAAATCGATGCGGAGCTTGCGCAGATCGCGGCCGGCAGCACCGAGCGTGCGGCATTGGCCGAACGCATCGGGCGCGAGTTCGCCGCAGGCGCCACATTGGCCGCGCTGACGGCAACCTTAGTAGCAGCAGCTCTTGGGTAGTCCCGTGCCGAAATCCGCCCGCCGCTTGGATAACGGCCATCCCCGCTCGCTGTTGTGGGCAGAGGGCGCCCTTTGCGGTGTCGCCGCGGCGCTCTCTCCGCCCACGGCGCTCTTGTTGGCCGGCCTGCTTGCGCCGGGGCTGGTTTCGCTCGCGCTCGACGGCTTGCCCGGCAAGCCGGTGGCACGCGCGGTGTTGCTTGCCGGGGTAACGGCAAGCATTGCATCGCTTCGCCAACTTTGGCTGGACGGGACCAGTTTGGATGCCGCGCTCAATTTGCTGGAAGACCCGCTCAGGCTCGGCACCGCATGGGCGGCCGGCGCAACGGGGTGGCTGATCTCGGAGCTCGCCCCGATCATCGCGCGTTTGCTGCTCGATGCCCGCAGCCTGATCCGGGCCAAAGAACTGCGCGCGGAGCGGGAACGCCTTCAAGCCGAATGGAACCTCCCCGCCTCCGGCCAACCTCCGCCCTCCGCCACTCCTTAGCGGCGAATATTCAGCCAACCGCTCGGCGCCGTCCCATCACCGTGCCGATTGCTGCTGCGCCAGGCGGCGCTCCGCCACTTGGGCTTTCATCGCTTTCTGCAGCTTCTCGAAGGCGCGGACCTCGATCTGGCGAACGCGCTCGCGCGAAATCCCGTATTGTTTGGAAAGCTCTTCCAACGTCGTCGGATTATCCTTCAGGCGGCGCTCGATCAGGATGTGGCGTTCGCGTTCGTTCAGCGTTTTCAATGCATTGGCAAGCAACGTCTGCCGCCCGGCAAGTTCCTCGCGTTCGGCGATCGAGGTTTCCTGGCTTTCGCTCTCGTCAATCAGCCAGTCTTGCCATTCGCCTTCGCTGTCCAATCGTACCGGCGCATTCAGGCTATGGTCGGGCGCCGCCAAGCGACGGTTCATATTGATCACGTCTTGCTCGGGCACTTCCAACATCCGGGCAATCTCGGCCACCTGTTCGGGTTGCAGATCCCCCTCTTCAATGGCTTGCATCTGCCCTTTCAGCCGGCGGAGGTTAAAGAACAGCTTCTTCTGCGCCGCCGTGGTGCCCATTTTCACCAACGACCAATTGTGCAGAATGTATTCCTGGATGGCCGCACGAATCCACCACATCGCGTACGTCGCCAGGCGGAAGCCGCGGTCCGGGTCGAAGCGTTTCACCGCTTGCATCATGCCGACATTTCCCTCGCTAATCAGCTCGGAAAGCGGCAGGCCGTAACCGCGATAGCCCATGGCGATCTTCGCCACCAAACGCAGATGAGAGGTCACCAGCTTATGCGCGGCCTCGAGATCGTGCTCATCACGCCACCGGCGTGCGAGCTCCAGCTCCTCCTCCGCCGAAAGCATGGGGTACTTGCGGATTTCCTGCAGGTAACGCGCGAGATTGCCCTCGGAGGGGGCGGGTATAGCGGGCGCGGCCATGAGGCAGTCCTCTCCTTTCACGGCTAGTTTCTTGCCCTGATCACGGCGCAAGATGACGTAGAATTACAACCTTTTGTCGACCGAGGCGCGATAAAAACCGTTCATCTTTCCGAAACTGCCCCGTAATGGCGGCAGGATTTCGGCCAAATCGCCTACTTGCTACAAAAGTCTCTTCTCACCATGACCTCAATGATCTGGGTCAAATCTTAATAGAGGACTAAATCGGTCCTGTCAAGGGAAAGCGCGGCCGGGCTTTGGCTCGGTTCCTTCGAGTACGGCGCATAGCGTGCGCAAATCATCGGGCAGCTCGGTTCGGAAAAACAACGGCGCGCCGCTCCGCGGATGCGCAAACCCGAGTTCCATGGCATGCAAAGCTTGGCGCGGAAAATCCAAAAGCTGCCGCCGGAGCGGCTCCGGCAGGCTGCGCGCCGCAGCTGGTATGCGCTTGAGGTAAACGGGATCCCCAATGATGGGATGGCCGGCATGCGCCATTTGCACCCGAATCTGATGGGTCCGACCGGTGGCAAGCCGGCATTCCAATGCCGCCACCGAACCATGCCAAACGCGCTCCGTCCGATAGCGTGTCTCTGCGGGTTTGCCGCCCGCCCTGAGCACCGCCATGCGCTTGCGATCCCGCGGGTCACGCCCGATGAGGCCAAACAGCACGCCCTCCGCAGGGTTCGGAATGCCCCAACACAACGCCCAATAGGCGCGGCGCAGGCGCCGTTCCGCAAACGCGCGAGACAATGCCGCATGCGCAAGCTCGGTTTTCGCCACCACCATCACGCCCGACGTATCTTTATCGAGCCGATGCACGATCCCCGGCCGCTTCTCGCCGCCGATTCCGGCAAATTCGGCCCCGCAATGCGCGAGCAAGGCATTCACCAACGTGCCGTCTGGGTTGCCCGGCGCGGGATGGACGACAAGCCCGGCCGGTTTGTCGAGCACGATCAGATCGGCATCCTCGTAAAGGATCTGAAGCGGGATGGTCTCCGCAGCCGGCTTCGCCGACACAGGCGGCGGGATCTCGAGCGTGTAGGCGAAGCCGGAGCGCACGGGGGCGGAAGCATCCTGCAAAATTTTTCCGTTACACCGCGCATGGCCCGCCGCGATCAACGCTTGGATGCGCGAACGCGAAAGCGCGGGAAACTTTCCGGCAAGAAAACGGTCCAAGCGCTCGCCTGCCGCCGCGCTCTCGCAAACGGCGCAAAGCCGTTGCACTTGCGGCACTTCCGGGCCGAGATGCTGCATCACGCCGCTATTGTGCGAATCGAACGGAGAAAGGAAAGTCTGCATGCGCGCATTGTTGGCTGCCGTTATTGTCATGGGCGTGCTGATCGTTGCCGGCACCGCAACGCTTTTGGTGTTGATCGTACACCGCATGAGCGGCGCGCTCCATGCGCCTCCATCCAACGTGAATGCCACGCTCGAACTTAATGAGCCGCAAGGTACGCACGTTTCTGCCATGACGGCCGCGGGCGATCGCGTTGTTCTCTACCTTTCCGGCGGTGGCGCCGATCGACTCGTGCTGATCGATCCGCACCGCAATGAAGTGGTCGGGCGTGTGGCAATCGTCCGATAAGCGCAGGTGCGGCGGCGTGCCGCGTGAGCTCAGCCCGTCTAGCCCGCGCTCTCTTGTTCGGCCGCCTCGCCTTCGGCTTGCGGCTTTTGCCCGCTATCCTGCCCTTTGGCGGAGGGGTCGCGATCAACCAGCTCGATCACCGCCATGCTTGCGGCATCCCCATACCGCACGCCGGCGCGCAGCACGCGGGTATAACCGCCCGGCCGCTCGCGATAACGCTCGGCAAGAGTGGTGAAAAGCTTCTCCACGATGCGGTCATCGCGCAATCTGGCATAGGCCAGCCGGCGTGCGTGCAACCCGCCGCGCTTACCCAACGTGATCAGCTTCTCCGCAACCGGGCGCAACTCTTTTGCCTTGGCGAGGGTCGTGGTGATTTGCTCATGTTTGAACAAAGCCACCGCCATGTTGCGAAACATGGCCAGGCGATGGCTTGACGTAACCCCAAGCTTGCGGCCCGCAATTCGGTGACGCATTGCCTTTCCCCTCCTTGCCGATCAGAACGGCTCTTCCAGCCGTTTGGCCAGTTCCTCGATATTTTCCGGCGGCCAGCCCGGCACCTGCATGCCGAGCGAAAGCCCCATCGAGGCGAGCACTTCCTTGATTTCGTTCAATGACTTCCGCCCGAAATTCGGCGTGCGCAACATCTCCTGCTCGGTTTTTTGCACCAGATCGCCGATGTAAACGATGTTGTCGTTCTTCAAGCAATTGGCGCTGCGCACCGAAAGCTCCAGCTCGTCCACCTTGCGCAAGAGGTTGCGGTTGAACGGAAGCTCCTCGCGCGGCATCTCCTCGCGGGCGATTTGCGGCTCTTCGAACGTGATGAAATGCTTGAGCTGTTCTTGCAGGATTCGGGCCGCGAGCGCCACCGCATCCTCGGGCGAGACCGCCCCGTTCGTCTCCACCGTCAAGAGCAGGCGGTCATAGTCGGTCACTTGCCCCACGCGGGTCGGCTCGACCCGATACGCCACCCTCCGCACGGGGGAATAGATCGCATCCACCGGGATCAGGCCGATCGGGCTGTCTTCCTCGCGGTTCTGCGCGGCCGGCACCCAACCCTTGCCCGTATTCACGGTAAATTCCATGCCGAGCCTGGTTGCTTCGTCCAGGGTGCACAGCACGAGATCGGGGTTCATGATTTCAATATCGTGGCCGGGCTCGATTTGGCCGGCTCTGACCTCGCCTGGGCCGGTCACGTTCAATGTCATCCGCTTCGGCCCTTCTCCGTGCATGCGCAGCGCCAGTTGCTTGATGTTCAGAACGATATCCGTCACATCTTCGCGCACGCCGGGAATGCTGCTGAATTCGTGCAGCACGCCGTCAATCCGCACCGCGGTCACGGCCGCGCCTTGCAAGGACGACAGCAATACGCGCCGAAGCGCATTCCCAAGCGTCATACCGAAACCGCGCTCCAACGGCCCGGCAATAATCGTCGCTTCTTGGCCGCGACGCACGCCCGGTTCCACCTGAAGCTTTTCCGGCTTGATAAGCGCCTGCCAGTTTCGCTGATTGATCACGCTTTGCCTCTTGTTCACTCATAACGGCCGGGGCGCCCGCAACGGCTATGGTGCCCGGCCTTTTGCTGCTGTTGTTCCGCCGCTCCGCCCGCTCAGACCCGCCGACGCTTGCGTGGCCGACAGCCGTTATGCGGGATCGGGGTCGTGTCGCGGATCGCCGTAATCGTGAAGCCGACCGCCTGCAACGCACGCAGCGCGCTTTCCCGGCCGGCGCCGGGGCCGGCGACTTCAATCTCCAGCGTTTCCATGCCGTGTTCGCGCGCCTTGCGCCCGGCATCTTCCGCGGCAATCTGTGCGGCGTAGGGGGTGGATTTGCGGCTGCCCTTAAACCCTTGGGCGCCGGCCGAAGACCAGGCAACCGTGTTGCCTTGGGCATCGGTGATGGTGATGATGGTGTTGTTGAACGTCGCGGCCACGTGCGCAATGCCGGAGGTGATGTTTTTGCGTTCCTTCTTGCGCGGGCGCGCAGAGGCGGCGGGTTTCGCCATGGTCTGTCAATCCTGCTGTTCGTGCGTTAGGGTGTCAAACACGGGTCAGAAAACGCCAAGCTTCACGCTGCCGGCGCCGTCACTTACTTGGTCACCTTCTTCTTGCCCGCGATGGGCACAGCCTTGCCCTTGCGGGTGCGGGCATTGGTATGCGTGCGCTGCCCGCGCACCGGCAAGCCTTTGCGGTGCCGCAAGCCGCGATAACATCCGAGATCCATCAAACGCTTGATATTCATTGCGACTTCGCGGCGGAGATCTCCTTCCACCCGATAGTTCCGGTCGATGAATTCGCGAATCCGCAAAATCTCCTCATCGGAGAGCTGGTTCACCCGGCGCTCCTCGGGAATTCCCAGTTTCTCGCAGATTTCCCGCGCCTTGGTCGGCCCGATGCCGTAGATATAACGCAAACCGATCTCAACCCGCTTGTTTGTCGGGATATTCACCCCGGCTATGCGCGCCACGCCTTTTCACTCCTGCATGCTCGCCACGAGCGGCGAATACTAGCCAAATTTTCCGGTAACTCAAGCGAAAACACGGCACGCCGCAACAGCGCCCGGTCCGAGCGGCAGCCGAAGACCTGAGATATAGCGACGAAGCCGCCGAAGTCAATGCCGCCGGTCATTGCGTTGCGTTCTGCCAAGACATGAATGGACACGCCCTCTTAGACCGGCGCTTTCGCCGCAAAACCGCCGACCCGGCAATCGCGAAGGATTTCCGGCTTGAACGCAAGGCCGTGTCCGGGCGTCTCTGGCGGGCGCAACATGCCGTTCACCGGTATCGCCGGATGCACCCAAAGGTCATCGTTCCAATCCATATACTCAAGATAGTTCGCATTCGGAATGGAAGCCAGCACATGCACGGCAAGCTCATGGAAGCAGTGCGGTGCGATCTGAATTCCCCAAGTGTCGGCCACGGCGGCAATCTTGCGCATTTCGGTCAAACCGCCCCGCATGGGATCGGGCTGCAGGATCGGTGTCAGCGGGTGTTCGAAAAACGGGCGCATATCAAAACGCGTGAAGTGGCTCTCCCCGCCCACGACGCGCGTGCGCAAAGCGCCCGCAACCCGGCGATAGCCGCTGAAATCCTCGCAAACAACCGGCTCTTCCAGCCAATAGATATCCGCTTCGTCCAGATAGCGGCCGGCTTGAATTGCGGTATCGGCGGTCCAGCCCATATTCACATCCACCATGATTTCGATCTCGGGGCCGAGCGCCTCGCGCATGGCATGCACGTTCCGCACGTCTTCGCGCCACGGCCGGATGTGGGCGACCTGCATCTTGATGGCCTTCAGCCCCATCTCGGTGAAATGCCGGGCGCGCGCGATCATCCCCTCGCGGCCGAGCCCGCGCCAGCAGCCCGAGCCGTAAGCGGGAACCTCATCCCGGCACTTGCCCCAGAGCCGAAAGAGCGGCAAGCCGGCCCGCTTTCCGAGAATATCCCATAACGCAATATCGACCGCGGAGAGGCAGAACACGGCAACGCCGGCGCGACCCAGCCAATACGTGCTTTGCCACAGGCTCTGCCAGATGCCCTCGACCTCCGTGGCATCCCGGCCGAAAATCTTCGGCGCGATCATCTCCCGCATGCAGGCATCGAGCGTCTCAAGCCCGCCCGCCAGCGGCTGCAGATAGCCCATCCCCTCAATCCCACCGCGCGTCTTGATCTCCAGAACCAGCAGTTCGCGGGCCGCCGGGGGCATAATGCCGTTGGCCGGCGGATCGCCCGCCCAAGGAACACGCAGCAACGTGGTGTTCAGTGCCGTGATCGTGGTGTCCATCGCGTTCCCCCCTACGCCGAAACAGTCTGTTTTTTATCGGAATGATAGAGCCGAATCGCCGGGCGAAAGCGCGGTCTTGGAATCGCCGCTCAGTCCAGCTTTTCCGGGCAGCATTCGTGCAGCACGGAGTCGATTTCGCGGCTGACCACGTCGATATCGGCCATTCCGTCCACCGAATAGAACCTTCCCTGGGCGCGATAATAGGGCAAAATCGGCTCGGTCTGCCGGTGGTATGCTTCCAGGCGGGCGGTTACGGTCTCGCGGTTGTCGTCGGCGCGCCGGACAAACTCCGTGCTGCCGCACACATCGCACACCCCGGGCACGCGGGGCGGGTGGAACCGTTCATGGTAGTTGGCGCCGCATTTGGCGCAGCTGAACCGGCCGACCAGGCGTTCGGTCAGCGCCGCGTCATCCACCGCGAGCTCGATCACCGCATCCAGCGCCAGGCCCTTCTTCTGCAAAAGCCTGTCCAATGCTTCCGCTTGCGGCACGGTGCGCGGAAACCCGTCCAGAATAAACCCCTTCCGGCAGTCCGGCTGGTCCAGCCGCTCATCCAGCATGGCGATAATGATCTCGTCAGGCACCAGTTGCCCGGCTTCCATAATGGCTTTGGCCTGCTTGCCGATCGGGCTGCCGGCGGCGACCTGCGCGCGCAGCATATCGCCGGTGGAGATTTGCGCGATCCCGTAGCGTTCCTGCAGTCGCTTGGCTTGCGTTCCCTTTCCCGCCCCCGGAGGCCCCAGCAGAATCAGGCGCAGCCCCCCGCTCATCGTCCGCGCCCTTTCACCCGCGCCTTGCGGATGAGCCCTTCATACTGGTGGGCGATCAGGTGCGACTGAATTTGCGTAATCGTGTCGATGGTCACCGAAACCACAATCATCAAGCTGGTCCCCCCGAAATAGAACGGCACCCCGTATTTGCTGATCAAGATTTCCGGCAGCAAGCAAACCACCACAAGGTAGAGCGCGCCGATGACGGTAATCCGTGTCAGCACGTAATCGAAATACTCGGCGGTTGCGCTTCCGGGCCGGATGCCGGGAACGAAACCCCCGTATTTCTTCAGGTTCTCCGCGGTTTCCTGGGGGTTGAAGACCACCGCCGTGTAGAAGAAGGCGAAAAAGATAATGAGCAGGGCATATAGGATCATATACAGGGGCTGGCCGTGCCCGAGCTCGGTGGCAATGAAGCTCAGCCAGCCGGGGGAATCGGCCCGCGCAAAACCGGCCACGGTTGCCGGAATCAGCAGAATGGAGCTGGCAAAAATCGGCGGAATTACGCCCGAGGTATTCACCTTCAGCGGCATATGCGTGGAATCGCCGCCGAAAAACCGGGTGCCAACCTGCCGCTTGGGGTATTGGATCACCACCCGTCGGTGCGCCCGTTCCATAAACACGATAAACGCCACCACGCCCACCGCGATGACCAAAAATGCGATAATGAAAATCGTGGAAAGCGCGCCGGTCCGCCCGAGCTCCAGCAGGCTTGCCAAGGCATGCGGCAGATTCGCGACAATTCCGGAAAAGATAATCAGGCTGGTGCCGTTGCCGACGCCGCGGGCGGTGATCTGCTCGCCGAGCCACATCAGGAATACGGTACCGCCGACCAGCGTCACCACGGAGGAAAACCGAAACACAATGCCAGGATAGAGCACCGCCGAGCCGTTCGGCCCGTGCATGCTCTCCAGCCCAATGGCGATGCCGTAAGCCTGAAACGCCGCAATAAAGACGGTCAGATAGCGCGTGTATTGATTAAGTTTTTTCCGCCCCATCTCGCCTTCCTTCTTCAAAGCCTCCAAGGAAGGCAGAGCAGCGGTCATCAACTGGATGATGATGCTGGCGCTGATATAGGGCATGATGTTGAGGGCAAAGACCGTCATCCGCCGCAGCGCGCCGCCGGTGAACATGTCGAACATGCCCAAAATGCCGCCGCCGTGCTGAGCGAGCAATTGCCCCATGATCGAGGCATCCACGCCGGGCAGCGGGATATAGGTGCCGATGCGATAGACAATCAGCGCCCCGAGCGTGAACCAGATGCGCTTCTTGAGCTCGGTGGCTTTCGACAGAACCCCGAGATTGAACGTTGCTGCCAGTTGCTCGGCCGCTGAGGCCATTCTGACTCCCCCTATTCACTGCCGGGCTCATCGCCGGCAGCCAAGATAACCCGCCGCCGGCCCCCTGCGAAGCTTTCTCTTGGCGCGTCCTCTGTGCAAACCCGGTGCATCGGCCCCGCGGCGAGGGCCAACCATGCTCGGGTGCTGCCGCGCTTAGCCTTCCGGCGGGGCGGCTGCGGCCTTGGTCGATACACTGCCCCCGGCCTTTTCCACCGCCGCGACCGCAGCGGCGGACGCCCCGGATACGGTAATGTGAACCGGCGCGGAAATGCTTCCCTTGGCCAAGAGGCGCACGCCGGCCACCTTGCGGGAACGCACCAGGCCGGCCTCACGCAGACTTGCTTCGGTAATCGGCTGGCTGGCGTCGAGACGGCCGGCCGCAATCGCCGCGGCAAGCTGGCCGAGGTTGAGGATCGCATAGTCCTTGCGCATGGGGTTGGTGAAACCCCGCTTCGGCAGCCGGCGATACAGCGGCAGCTGGCCGCCTTCAAACCCGTTCAGCGCCACGCCGGTGCGCGCCTTCTGGCCCTTCACGCCGCGCCCGGAGGTTTTGCCTTTTCCGGAACCGATGCCGCGGCCGAGCCGCTTGGCCTTGTGCCGCGCCCCCGGATTGTCCCGCAATTCATTGAGTTTCATGCTTTTCTCTCCGCCCGAGGCGCCCGTTCTCAGCCGAGCTCCTCAACTTTTACCAGGTGCGCCACTTTGCGAATCATGCCGCGGATGGCAGGCGTGTCCTCCAACTCCCGAACCCGGCGCCGCTTGGTCAGGCCGAGCCCGATCAAGGTCTCCTTTTGGCCGGGCTTGCGGCCTGCTGCGGACGCCACCTGGATGACCCGAATGCGTCGCCGCTCAGGCATCGGCCTGGGCCTCCTGGCCTGGCTGCGCGGATGGGGCCGGTTGCGCCGGTTGGGCGGATTCGCGCCGGCCGAAGATTTCCGCGACCTTCTTGCCCCGGCGCGCCGCCACCGCGCGCGGGCTCGCGCAACGCTGCAGCGCCGCGAACGTCGCCTTCACCATGTTATGGGGGTTGCGGCTGCCCAAGCTTTTGGCCACTACGTCGGCGATCCCCAGCGTTTCAAAGACGGCGCGGATCGGCCCACCGGCAATAATGCCCGTGCCGGCCGGAGCCGAGCGCAACACCACCGCGCCCGCGCCGTATCGGCCCTGCACATCGTGGTGCAGGGTGCGCCCTTCCTTCATCGGCACCCGGATCATCGCGCGCTTGGCGCGATCGGTGGCCTTGCGAATGGCCTCCGGCACTTCGCGCGCTTTGCCGGAGCCGTACCCCACGCGCCCCTTCTGGTCGCCCACCACAACGAGCGCAGCAAAGGAAAACCGCCGCCCGCCCTTCACCACTTTGGCCACGCGGTTGATGCTGACCAGCTTGTCGATCAGCTCTTCGCCGCTTTCCCGTTCGCGCTCGCGGTCCCGATCACGATCACGGCTGCGGCTCTCTCTCGGCTCTCGTGCCATCGGCCTCTCCTTTAGAACGACAGCCCGGCTTCGCGGGCGGCCTCGGCCAGGGCCTTGACCCGGCCGTGATACAGATAGGCGCCCCGGTCGAACACCACCTTGCTCACCCCCGCGGCCAGGGCGCGCTCGGCAACGAGCTTGCCCACCGCGCTGGCCGCGGCTTTGTCGGCGCCGGTGCGCAGCGTCTCACGCAGTGCGCGCTCCAAGCTGGAGGCCGCCGCCAGGGTGCGCCCCGCCGCATCGTCGATCACTTGCGCATAGATATGCTTGTTGGAGCGGAACACCGACAGGCGCGGACGGCCCCCCGCCTTTCGGCGCAACTGGAAGCGGAGCCGCTTGCGTCGCCGCTCCTGCAATTCCTGCTTTGCGGTCATGCTACTTCTTCTTGCCTTCCTTGCGGCGAATAACCTCGTTTTCGTACTTCACGCCCTTGCCCTTGTAAGGCTCGGGAGGCCGGAAACTTCGCAACTCCGCCGCAACCTGCCCAACCAGACGCTTGTCCGAGCCTTCAACGGTAATCGCGGTCGGCCGCGGCGTGGTGATTTTCACCCCCGGGGGGATGGAATAGGCAATCTCGTGCGAATAGCCGAGATTCATCACCAGCTTCGTGCCCTGCACGGCGGCGCGATAGCCGGTGCCATTGATCTCCAGCGTTTTGGCAAAGCCCGCGGAAACCCCATGCACCATATTCGCCACCAGCGCACGCGTCGTGCCCCACATCATGCGGGCCTGACGGGCTTCCGAACGCGGGCGGATCCGCACGGTATTGCCCTCGATCGCCGCCTCCACATGCTCGGTCAGCTCCAGCGAAAGTTCGCCAAGCTTGCCCTTCGCCGTCAGCCGCTTTCCGGCAATGCTGACTTGCACGCCGGGGGGGATCGGCACCGGTAATTTCCCTATGCGTGACATTCGCTTTCGCCCCTCTGCCTGGTCGGGATGGTTCTGCACAGCGTCAGAAAACACGGCATAGCACTTCGCCTCCGACCCGCGCCGCCCGCGCCTCGGCATCGCTCAGCACGCCGCGCGGTGTGGACAGGATCGACACCCCCAAACCGCCGGCAACCCGCGGCAACTCGTCGATTTTCGAATAAACCCGACGTCCCGGCTTGGACACGCGGGTAATCTCCTTAATCACCGGCTCGCCGTCGTGGTATTTGAGCTCGATGCGCAACTGCGCCACACCGGGGCGCAGCACTTCGGTCGTGTAGCCGCGGATGAATCCCTCGCGTTTCAAAACATCCAGCACATGCGCCCGCAACTTCGAAGAGGGGGCGACACAGACGGAATGCCGCGCGCGCTGTGCGTTGCGGATACGCGTGAGCATATCGCCAAGAGGATCAGAGAGCGCCATCGCATCCCCCCTTTACCAGCTTGCCTTGATCATGCCGGGAATTTGGCCTTTGCCGGCCAAATCACGCAGCATAATGCGGCAGAGCTTGAATTTCCTGTAATTGCCGCGCGGGCGCCCGGTCAGCTCGCAGCGCAACCGCACCCGCGAAACCGCCCCGTTGCGCGGCAGCTTGGCAAGCTTCAAGCTTGCCTCGAAACGCTCCTCGATGGGGCGGTTGCGGTCCATCACAATCGCCTTCAAAGCCGCTCGCTTTGCCCGATCACGCTCGGCCATCCGCTCGCGTTTCTTGTTTCGGTTGACCGCAGAAACCTTGGCCATCCTGTCTTTGCCCTCCGGAACCTTCCAGCTAATGCCAGCGGTTTTCCATCGCTTGGTTAATCCCCTGCCAGCCCGTTCGGTTTAGCCGGCAAACGGCAAGCCGAAGCCGCGCAGCAACGCTTTTGCCTCGGCATCGTTCTTTGCCGTCGTCACAATGACAATATCCATCCCCCGGATCGCATCGACCTTGTCGTAATTGATCTCGGGGAAGACGATCTGCTCCTTCAGCCCCATGGCGAAGTTGCCGCGGCCGTCGAAGGATTTTCCGGTAATGCCGCGAAAATCCCGCACGCGCGGAAGTGCGATGGTGATCAGCCGGTCAAGAAACTCATACATGCGTGCACGCCTGAGCGTCACCTTGCAGCCGATCGGCAGGCCTTTGCGAATCTTGAAGCTTGCCACAGCCCGTTTTGCCAGGGTTTTCACCGGCTTCTGGCCGCTGATCAAAGCCAGATCCGCCATTGCGGCATCCAGCTTTTTTTGGTCGCCGACCGCTTCGCCAACCCCCATGTTGATCACAATCTTCTCAAGCCTCGGCACCTGCAACGGGTTCTTGTATCCGAACTCTTTCTGCAGCTCTGCAAGCAACTGCTCCCGATACAGCTTTTGCAGGCGCGGCAGCGGTTTTGCCTCGGTTTCGCTCATCCCCGCACCCTCAACCTTCCATCACATTGCCGCTGCGTTTTGCCACACGCACCCTGCGTCCGTCTTCCAAAATGCGGAAGCCGACGCGCGTAGGTTTGTCCGTTTGCGGGTCAATCAGCATCAAGTTGGAAATGTGAACCGGCATCTCCTTTTCCACGATGCCGCCGGGCTGACCAAGGCCGCGCGGCTTTTGATGGCGCTTGGCCACAGCAACACCGCGCACCACCGCGCGATTTTCCTTCGGCAGCACCTGCAAAACTTCACCGCGCATGCCCTTGGCGGCACCGGTAATCACCTCAACCCGATCCCCTTTTTTGATTTTTGCCGCCATGGCTTACAGAACCTCCGGGGCAAGCGAAATAATTTTCATGAACCGCCTGGCACGCAGTTCCCGCACCACCGGGCCGAAGATGCGTGTGCCAATCGGCTCCATTTGCTTGGTAATCAGTACGGCCGCGTTGCGATCGAAGCGGATCACGCTGCCGTCGGGCCGACGCACCGGAAAAGCCGTGCGAACGATCACCGCGTGGTGAATATCGCCCTTTTTCACTTTACCGCGCGGAATTGCCTCTTTCACGGAGACCACGATCACATCGCCAACCGAAGCCGCCTTGCGCTTGGAACCACCAAGTACCTTGATGCATTGCACACGCCGGGCGCCGGAATTGTCCGCAACATCCAGAGTCGTTTCGGCAAGAATCATTGGCTGGATCCTCCGCTGGTTGCCGGCGCCGCGGCACTTGCCGGCGCGAAGGGCGAGGCAACCGCCTCGCCGTTGCGTTCGATCACCGCCCAGGTCTTGCGCTTGCTAATCGGCCGGCATTCGATAATGCGGACCACATCGCCGACTTTGCAGAGATTTGCTTCGTCGTGGGCAGCGTATTTCTTCGAGCGGCGAATGAACTTCTTATAAAGCGGGTGCATCACATGCCGCTCCACCAGCACAGTGACGGTCTTGTTCATTTTATCGCTCACCACGCGGCCCACCAAAATGCGCTTCGGCATCACGCGTCTCCTAAGCCTGGGGCGCGGCATTCGCCGCAACGGCTGCTCGTTTCTCCCCCAAAAGGGTCTTGATGCGGGCAATGTCGCGGCGCACCTCGCGAATGCGAGACAATTTCTCAAGCTGCCCGGTTGCCCGTTGAAAACGCAAATTGAAACGCTCCTTTTGCAACTCGTGCAACATCGTTTTCAATTCGTCGGCGGTTTTGGCGCGCAAATCACTTGCTTTGGTCATGACTGTCTTTCTCTATGCCTCCGCAATGCGGGCCACGAATTTAGTGCGAATCGGCAACTTTGCGGCAGCCAACGCGAACGCATCGCGCGCCACGGCTTCGGAAACCCCATCCACTTCAAAAAGAATGCGCCCGGGTTTGACGCGGCAAACCCAAAACTCCGGGTTGCCCTTGCCCGAACCCATCCGCACCTCGGCGGGTTTGCGCGTGACCGGCACGTCGGGAAAAATCCGGATCCAGATGCGCCCGGTGCGCTTCATCGCACGGGTGATCGCCCGCCGCGCCGCCTCGATCTGGCGCGCAGTCACGCGCTCGGGCTCCAGCGCTTTCAAGCCGTAGGCGCCAAAGTTTAAGGTGTAGCCGCCTTTGGCATTGCCGTGGATACGGCCCTTATGGGCCTTACGAAATTTCGTGCGCTTCGGTTGTAGCATCGCTGCCAATGCTCCTAACGCTGCGGCGCTTGTTCAGAGGCGCGCCGATCTTGCGCCATGGGATCATGCGCCATGATCTCGCCCTTGAAGATATAAACCTTCACCCCACAGGTCCCGTAGGTCGTCTTTGCCGTTGCAAGGCCGAAATCGATATCCGCGCGCAAGGTGTGCAACGGCACCCTCCCCTCACGATACCATTCCATCCGCGCAATTTCCGCCCCGCCCAGCCGGCCGCTGCAATTGATGCGAATCCCCTGCGCTCCAAGCCGAATCGCTGATTGCACGGCGCGCTTCATGGCCCGGCGGAACGCTACCCGCCGCTCAAGCTGTTGCGCAACCGATTCCGCAACCAGGGTCGCATCGATCTCGGGCTTGCGAATTTCCACGATATTCAAAGCAACTTCGGTGCCGGCCATCGCGGCAAGCTCTTTGCGGAGCGATTCGATCTCTTGGCCCTTTTTGCCGATCACCACGCCCGGCCGCGCGGCGTAGATCGTCACCCGCGGTTTCTTCGCCGGCCGCTCGATCACCACGCGCGAGACGCCCGCTTGCGCAAGCTTCGTGCGCAAATGGTTGCGCAGCCGCAAATCCTCATGCAGCAACTTGGCATAATCGCGCTCGGCATACCAACGGCTATCCCACGTGCGATTGATGCCAAGCCGAAGACCGATCGGGTTGGTTTTCTGTCCCATCGTTAGGCAGCCTCCTGCTTTGGCTCGGCTTCGGGTTTTTCCTCCTGCGGGCGCTCGCGCACCACAATGCGCAAATGGCTGAACCATTTCTCGATCCGCGCCGCGCGGCCCCGCCCACGCGCGTGCAGCCTGCGCATCACCATCGAGCGACCGACCTCGGCCCGCGTCACCACCAGCCGATCCACGTCCAATTGGTGGTTATTCTCCGCATTGGCGATGGCGCTTTCCAACGCCTTGCGCACGGTCACCGCAATCCGCCGCTTGCTGAAACGCAGCCGCGACACCGCCTCCGCCGCATCCACGTTGCGAATCAGCGCGGCAACCAAATTGAGCTTTCTCGGGCTCACCCGAATATTGCGCAAAATCGCCTGCGCTTCGTTATCGCTCAGCGTACGAGGGTGCTTCGGTTTGCTCATTTCTCAGCCCGCTTCGCTTTTCTGTCCCCGGCATGCCCGGTAAAGGTGCGCGTCGGCGCAAATTCGCCGAATTTGTGCCCCACCATATTCTCGGTCACCAGCACGGGAAGGAATTTCCGCCCGTTATAAACCCCAAACGTCAGCCCCACGAATTGCGGCAAAATCGTCGAGCGGCGCGACCAAATGCGAATGATCTCGTTCCGCCCGGAGGCGCGCGCAGCCTCGGCTTTCGCCAGCAAATACCCGTCGACAAACGGTCCTTTCCAAACCGAACGCGGCATGGCTCAGCCCTTTCCCGCCTTGCGGCGACGAATAATGAACCGGTCCGTCCGCTTGTTCGAACGCGTCTTGTAGCCCTTCGTCGGCTTGCCCCACGGGGTGCAGGGATGCCGCCCGCCGGAAGAGCGGCCCTCGCCGCCGCCCAGCGGATGATCGACCGGGTTCATGGAGACACCACGATTGTGCGGCCGTCGTCCCAGCCAGCGGCTGCGCCCGGCCTTGCCGATATGCTGGTTGCCGTGATCGGGGTTGGAAACCGCGCCGACGGTGGCCATGCATTCGGCCCGAACCACGCGCAGCTCGCCCGACATCAGCTTGATCTGGGCATAGCCCGCATCCTTGCCGACCAGCTGCGCATAGGTGCCGGCCGCCCGCGCGATCTTGCCGCCCGCCCCGGGCTTCATCTCCACATTGTGCACAATCGTGCCCACCGGAATGGCCGAAAGCGGCATCGCGTTGCCGGGCTTGATGTCCACGCGCTGGCCGGAAACCACCTGGTCTCCAGGACGCAGACGTTGCGGCGCCAGAATATAGGACAACTCGCCGTCAACATATTTGATCAGTGCCACAAACGCGGAACGGTTGGGATCGTATTCCAGCCGTTCCACCGTCGCCGGCACATCGAATTTGCGGCGTTTGAAATCGATCAGCCGATACGCCCGCTTGTGGCCGCCGCCGCGAAAGCGAACGGTAATCCGACCGTGATGATTGCGCCCGCCGGTGCTCACCTTGCCGCGGGTTAGGCTTTTCACCGGCTTGCCTTTCCAAAGCTCGGCGCGGGAAACCAAAATGGTGTGGCGCAAGCTCGGAGTCACCGGCTCAAATTGCTTCAGTGCCATTCTCAGCTCCTACGCAAGCTTATTCGTCAAATCGATGCTTTGGCCTTGCGCCAACCGGACATAGGCTTTCTTCACGTCGCTGCGCCGTCCGGGGCGACCGCGAAACCGCTTGGTTTTGCCTTTCACCACAAGCGTGTTCACCGCCTCCACCTTCACCCCGAACAGCCCTTCCACCGCCGCCTTGATCGCCGGCTTCGTTGCGGAAAGCGCCACGCGGAAGACCACTTGCTGCCGTTCGCTCAACCCGGTGGCTTTTTCCGTGATCACCGGTCCGCGAATAATTTCGTACATCTCTTCCCGGCTCAGCTTGGCTGCCCGAGCGCGGGCGGCCAATGCCGATTTCTGCGGCGAACTCATTGCGAAGCCTCCACGCCGAGCCGCGATTTCAAGCCTTCGACCCCGGCCACCGTAATCGCCAAAACGTCATGGCTGAGAATGTCATAGACATTGGCCCCGATCGTCGGCAGCACATCGATCCCCGGAATATTCCGGCTTGCCTGCAAAAACCCGGGATGCACCGATTGATCCACAATCAACGCGGATTGCCAGCCGAGTGCCTTGAGTTTCGCGGCAAGCGGCTTGGTTTTGCCCTCCGCTTCGGCGGCCGACAAAATCACCAGCTTGCCCTCGGTGTATTTCTGTGCGAGCGCGGAAATAAGCCCAAGCCGCCGCACCTTCTTCGGCAGTTGATAGCCGTGATCGCGCACCACCGGCCCATGCACCACGCCGCCTTTGCGAAACTGCGGGGCGCGCAAACTGCCCTGCCGCGCGCGCCCGGTGCCCTTTTGCCGCCAAGGCTTGCGCGTGGTTCCGGTCACTTCGCCCATCCCCTTCGCCTTGTGGGTTCCGGCACGCCGTTTGGCCAGCTGCCAATGCACCACCCGCGCCATGATGTCGGCTCTCGGGGTGGCGCCGAAAATCGCATCCGGCAGTTCCATCGTGCCGGCGGTCGCATTATCGAGCGTTTTGATTTCGATCTGCATCCACCCGCCCCTCACTCTGCAAGCGCCGCAGGATAAGGCGCCTCCGCCGGGCGCGCGCGCTTGACCGCATCGCGCACCAACACAAAGCCGCCTTTTGCGCCGGGCACAGCGCCCTTGAGCATAATCAGCCCCTTCGCCGCATCCACGTGCGCCACTTCAAGATTAAGCGTGCTCACGCGTTCAAAGCCGAGATGGCCGGCCATTTTCTTGTTTTTAAACACGCGGCCCGGATCCTGCCGGTTGCCGGTCGAGCCGTGGCTGCGATGGCTGATGGAAACGCCGTGGCTGGCTTCCAAGCCACCGAAGTTCCAGCGCTTCATCGCGCCGGCAAATCCCTTGCCTTTGCTGATCCCGGTCACATCGACACGCTGGCCGATGACGAAATGATTTGCCGAAAGCGTTGCCCCGACCGGCAGCACCGCATCATCGCTTACGCGAAACTCGACAAGTTTCTGCTTCGGCTCAACCTTTGCGCGTGCAAAATGACCCCGATTGGGCTTGGTCACGTTCTTGACCTTCGCCTTTCCCCAACCGAGCTGAAGAGCGGTATAGCCGTCCTTTTCCTTCGTGCGAACGGCCACCACCTGAACCGAGTCCAGATGGAGAACCGTCACCGGCACGTGCGTGCCGTCGTCGCGGAACAGCCGGGTCATACCCAGTTTTCTGGCTAACAATCCGGTACGCATCGCAGAACCTCAAATTCAGATCTTGATCTCGACGTCCACGCCTGCCGCCAAGTCAAGCTTCATCAACGCATCCACCGTCTGCGGCGTCGGCTCGACAATGTCGAGCAAGCGGCGATGCGTACGAATTTCAAATTGTTCGCGGCTTTTCTTGTCGATATGCGGCGAACGGTTCACGGTAAAGCGCTCGATATGCGTCGGCAGCGGAATCGGTCCGCGAACCCGCGCGCCCGTACGCTTGGCCGTATTCACAATCTCCTTCATGCTGTTGTCCAGCACGCGATGATCGTACGCTTTCAGGCAAATGCGGATGTTTTGGTTTTCCATCGATCACTGATCCGGGTTCGCGTAACCGTCTCTTCCGCTGCTCAGTCGAGAATCTTCGCCACCACTCCGGCGCCCACGGTATGCCCGCCTTCACGAATAGCGAAGCGAAGCCCTTCATCCATCGCGATCGGCGAAATCAGCTCCACTTCCATGCGGACGTTATCGCCGGGCATCACCATCTCGGTGCCTTCGGGAAGCTTCACCACGCCGGTCACGTCGGTGGTGCGGAAGTAGAATTGCGGACGGTAATTGGAAAAGAACGGCGTATGCCGCCCGCCTTCCTCTTTCGTCAAAATATAAGTCTCAGCCTCGAACTTCCGATGCGGCGTGATCGAGCCGGGCGCGGCAAGAACCTGGCCGCGCTCCACTTCCTCGCGCTTCGTGCCGCGCAACAGCGCGCCGATATTGTCGCCCGCCTCGCCTTGATCGAGCAGTTTGCGGAACATCTCAACGCCCGTCACCACCGTCTTCTGCGTTGGCCTCAAGCCGACAATCTCAACCTCGTCACCCACCTTGATAACGCCGCGCTCAATGCGCCCGGTCACCACGGTGCCGCGGCCGGAAATGGAGAAGACATCCTCGATCGGCATCAAGAAGGGCCGGTCCTTCGGACGCTCCGGCTGCGGAATGTAGTTGTCGATCGCATCCATAAGCTTCAGGATCGATTGCTCGCCAAGCTCCGGATCCCGCCCCTCCAGCGCGTAAAGCGCCGAGCCGCGAATAATCGGAATCTCATCGCCAGGGAAACCGTACTGGCTCAAAAGTTCCCGAACTTCCATTTCCACCAAATCCAAAAGCTCGGGATCGTCCACCATATCCACCTTGTTGAGGTAGACGACGATCGCCGGCACGCCCACCTGCCGCGCCAGCAGAATATGCTCGCGGGTCTGCGGCATCGGGCCGTCGGCGGCGGAAACCACCAGAATGGCGCCGTCCATCTGCGCCGCGCCGGTGATCATGTTCTTCACGTAGTCGGCATGCCCGGGGCAGTCCACGTGCGCGTAGTGGCGCTTGGCGGTTTCATACTCCACATGCGCCGTGGAGATGGTAATCCCGCGCGCGCGCTCCTCCGGAGCTTTGTCGATTTGATCATATGCGGTGAACACCGCCCCACCCGTCTTCGACAGCACCTTGGTGATCGCGGCGGTCAGCGTGGTCTTGCCGTGATCGACGTGGCCGATCGTGCCGACGTTGCAATGTGGCTTGGTGCGCTCAAACTTCGCTTTGGCCATTGGTCTTCTCTCCGTATCCGCCGTATGCGGAAGTAGATTTGGTTGTCCTTTACCAGCGATAGTGGCTGAAAGCCTTGTTCGCCTCAGCCATGCGGTGGGTATCCTCGCGCTTCTTCACCGCGACGCCGCGATTATTCACCGCATCCATAAGCTCGTTGGCAAGCCTTTCCTGCATCGTGTGTTCGCTCCGTTTGCGTGCGGCTTCGATCACCCAGCGGATCGCCAGCGCCTGGCGCCGCTCGGGACGCACTTCCACCGGCACCTGGTAGGTCGCGCCGCCAACCCGGCGCGATCGCACTTCCACCGCCGGCTTCACATTGTCCAGCGCGTCATGGAACAGGCGCACCGGGTCGGCTTGCGCCCCACCGCGCCGCTTCAAGATGTCCAGCGCGTCATACACGATGCGCTCGGCAACCGATTTCTTTCCGCAGTGCATCAGCACATTGGTGAAGCGCGAAATCACCACATCCCCGAATTTCGGATCCGGCAAAATGTCGCGTTTGACTGCACGACGACGGCGGCTCATCGCACCCCTCCGCTATTTGGGCCGCTTGGCGCCGTACAAAGAACGGCGCTGACGGCGCTTGGCAATGCCTTGGGTATCCAAGACACCGCGCAGAATATGATAGCGCACCCCCGGCAGATCTTTCACGCGGCCGCCGCGAATCAGCACCACGCTGTGCTCCTGCAAATTGTGCCCCTCGCCCGGAATATAGCTCACCACCTCGTAGCCGTTGGTCAGCCGCACCTTCGCCACCTTGCGCAAGGCCGAGTTCGGCTTCTTCGGCGTGGTGGTATAGACGCGCGTGCACACGCCGCGCTTTTGCGGGCAGCCCTGAAGCGCAGGCACTTTGTTGCGGCGCCGTCGCGGCTCGCGCCCTTTGGCAATGAGCTGGTTGATCGTCGGCATCAGCCTTGTTCCAAACCTCTCTGAATCCCAATCGTCTCTCTCGCAGCCCGGACGGTTCGCTTTGCGCCGATCACAGACAAACCCCGCCCGCACGGCTTGCCCGCGCGGCCGGGTGAACCATGCCCGCGGCCTAAGCCCTCCGTTATACCGGAAGCGGCGGCGCCGCAAGCGAGGGAACCTGCAATCAACAAAGCCGCCCCGCGTACGGGGGAACCGGCCGAAGGCGCGGAACCTACGAGCGGCCGGGTCACAAGTCAAGCACCCCGATCGCCGGAAATGCATGCGCAAACGGAGGACGGGGAACACCCCGTCCGGACATCGCAAGGGCTTGACATCGCAAGGGCTCAAGGAAGCCGGGCGCGGGCAACGTGGTTCCATAAACCCTCGGCAAGCGGCGGGCTTGCCTTGATCTGCAATCGCCGCACCTCGCGAAGCCGCATCACGGCTGCGCCGCCAAGGGGGGAAACCCGCAAACCGGAAAAATCCGCGCCTTCGACATCCTCGAGCCAAACAAAGGCACGCGCATCCGCGACAAGGCTTTTGATCTCGAGATGGCGACATTCCAGATTCCGTGCATGGCGCACGAACAACCCTTGCGCCGGCAGCGCGCCGAACCGGGCCGGCTCGGGATAGTCGCGCTCTTCCTCGGGCGGGCGTGTTTGCGCCATCTCTGTCAAGACGCCGCCCTTCTGAAGGATCATCACATCGCTGATGCTGATGTCCTCAACGGGGTGCCCGGGAATCCCGGCAATGATTGCGGGCATCGCGTTTCCCGGAGCATCGCAAATCATATGGCTGATCATGACCCGCCGCAGGCTGCCCACGCCGGTCCCCGGCGGGGCGCGCAGCCGGGCGCCGAGCCGCAAAAAGAACGGCGCGTTGCGAAGATCGCGCATCACGAGGTTGCTGAACGTGAGATCCTCGACACTGCCGCCGTCGACGCATTCCAACGCCAAGCCGCGACAACTTTCAAAAACGCAGTTGCTCACGGTAATGTTGCGAAACCCGCCGTTGGATTCGGTGCCGAATTTGATGCGCCCGGTGGGCTCGCCGAAATCGCGCGCAATCAGGCGCCGACCGGAGCCATCCAGCATCGCCCCCGGCGCAAACCCGCCGGTGACGTAACAATCGCTGATCGTCACATTCTCGGTAGGGCGCGCCTCGCCGAGCGCATACGAGCTTTTCAGGCAGATGCCGTCATCATACGGGGAGTTCACGCTGCAGCCGGAGATCCGAACGTTCCGGCAGCAATCGATGTTCATCCCGTCGCGGTTGGGGTCGATCTTCAGATTCTCAAGCACGAGATTCTCAACGCCGGTGGCCAGAATGCCGAAATGGCCGCTGACCCGAATCGCGAAATCCCGAAGCGTCACGTTGGCGCAGCGCTTCAGCGCAATCGCCTTGTTCGCCGCGCCCGGCGCATCCTCCCGCGGCAGTTCCGAACCTGGCGAAAAATCGCGGGCAAGTGTCAGGGCGACGATCCGACCCGGTCCCAAAATCCCGATATCCTGAAGATTTTCGCCCCAAATCAGGCTGTTGTGCCAATGGTTGTGCCCGAAATCCTGGTAGGCTTCCCACGGGGTATTCGGCTCCGCAGAATCAAACCCGCCGCTCTGCGCCGCAAGGATCGTCGCACCCGGCCCCAAGACCAGCACAACGAAGCTTTTCAGCCGAATGGAATGGCAGGCATAGCTGCCCGCCGGAAAAAAGACGATGCCGCCGCCCGCCGCGGCAGCGGCCGTAATGGCGTTGTTCACGGCATCGGTATCGAGGGTTTTGCCGTCGCCCGCGGCTCCGAATTCGCGGATATCAAACAACGGGCGCGCAAGGAGCGGCGCGGCCGAGGCAGTTGCAAAAGAGCCGGGCGCAAAAGAGCCGGGCGCAAGCGAAGCGCCGGAAAGACCCAAGGCCGCAAGCTTGCAAATCTCTCTGCGGGAAAGCAGCACGGCGTGCTAAAGACTTTCCACAAACGCAACCATCCGCGCGCGCTCGGCCGTATCGGGCAGCCGCCCGTGCATGGCGCGCAAATTATCGGCCATATGCGCCGCATTCGCCGTGCCGGGGATCACCGCGGCCACGCGTTCATCCGCCAACACCCATTTGAGGAAAAATTGCGCCCAGCTTGCGGCGAAGGGTTTGGCCCACTCCGGCAGCGGCCTGCCGCGCACCTTGCGCAACAGCCGCCCGCGGCCGAGCGGCATCGCCACCAGCACCGCGGCCTTCACCTCGGCGGCGAGCGGCAGAATCCGCCTCTCCGCCGCCCGGTCGGCGAGCGAATAGTCGATCTGCACGAAATCCGGCCGCTCGCGGGCAAGCACCGCTTCCACCGCGGGGAAATCGCCGTGAAACGTCGAGGTCACGCCGATGTAGCGGCAAATCCCCTGCGCCTTCCATGCGCGGAAGGCAGCCAGCGATTGCTTCGGATCGCTCACGTTATGAAGTTGCAACAGATCGATCGTTGCGGTTTGCAGTCGCGCCAGCGACCGGCGGAGTTCGCTCGCGTTCGGCTCCTCCAGCTTGGTGGCGATGAACAGCTTCGCGCGCAATTTCGCCGTGGCAACGGCTTTGCCGATCACGCTCTCGGCCTCGCCGTAGGTGGATGCCGTGTCGATCAACCGCCCACCCGCGCGCACCAGCGTCTCGATCACCGCAAGCGCTGCGCGAATGGTGTCTGCGTCGTCGGTATCGAACACCCTGGCCGTGCCCAACCCCACGGCCGGCAGCTGCTCGCCGGTGCTCGGAATGGCGCGCAGCAGAACCGAATCCGCCGGCTCCGTGGCGAAAGCCGGGGGCGTCAGCAAAGCGGCGCCGGCAAGCCCGATGGCCTCGCGTCTCGGTAAATGTGCCATGCCTTCACGCTCCCCCCTGCACCTCTGCCGCGACGTGCCGGGCGCGGCGCTCCTGCACGCGGCCCAGCAGTGCCGAAAGCGCGAGCCAACCCGCCGCCACCGGCAGCGCCGCCAGCGCAATCATGCCAAGCTTCAAGCCAAGCGCCTGCAGCGCGTCGAACACCCAAGCATAAAGCGCATCCGAGCCCCGATACACTACGACATCGATCAGGTTCTTCGCCTTATATTTCTCCTCCCGTTCGACCACGGTATAGAACACCTGCCGCGCCGGATTCGCGATGGCATAGTTCATCCAGCGCTGCCCGATCTGGATGGTGACCGCAACGGCCAGCACGGGCGCCCAGGCGAACACCGCGAATCCTGCCACATAGACGGCTGGCAGCGCGCTCGCCGCCACGCCGGTTCCAAACCGCTCCAACAGCCGCCCCGTGGCGAAAACCTGGGTGGCGAGCGTCAGAATCTGCACCGCCAGATCGATGGCGGCAAAAAGCTCAGTCTGGCGGCCGGCACCGTGCACATGCGCGGCCACCAGATGCGCCTGCTCCAAATAGAGAATCGTCGCCGCGAAGGAGGCGAGGCTCACCCAGGCGCCGATGCCCAGCAGATACGGCGAGCGAATCAGCTCCGACAACCCCGCAAAAGCGCTGCCGCCGATGCGCGCGGCCGCCACGGTTTGCAGCCGCGGGCCGTGCACGGCAATGCCGGCCTGCTCCAGCCGATGCGCGCAATAGACCGCAAGCTCCAGGAAGAGAATCGCGGCAAGCAGCAGGCTGGTGGGGCCGAGCGGGCGCGAGAGACCGATGGTGATCACCGGGCCGAGCAACGCGCCCGCAGTGCCGCCCGCGCCGATGAAGCCGAACAGGCGCTTGGCCTGCTCCGGGTCGAACACATCCGCCATGAACGACCAAAACACCGTCACCGCGAAAAGATTAAAGACACTCACCCAAATAAAAAACACGCGGGCCAGCGCAACCTTGCCCACCCCGAGTGCCAGGAGCAGCCAAAAGATTGCCAAATTGGCGGCAAAGAAATGATACACGATGGGAATGAAGCGGGTGCGCGGCAGGCGCGCCACCAACTCTCCGTACAAAGGTTGCGCCAGCAGCAGCACCAGAAAGGTCGCGGTGAACATCCACGGCAGGTTCCGCACCCCGCCGGCTATTCCCATCTGGTCGCGCAACGGCCGCAGCACATAGTAGCCGGCCAGCAGCGTGAAAAAATACGCAAACGACCAGATCGCCGCAGCGCGCTCGGCGCGCGTGCCCGGAACGGCAAAGCTCAGACCGAAGGCGCCTGCGCTCACGGCGAGAGCGAAAGCTTCTGCATCAGCTCCTGGGCGCTCACCGCCTGCCCATATCCCGGCTGCCCGCGCTGGAACCGGCGCGCGTCGGCAAGCTTGCCCACCAGCACAGGGTCGAACCCGGCATCGCGCACCAGGGCAGCCGCCATCCCCACCGCGCCCGGATCATCCCCGGCGATGGGAATGGCGAGTCTCGGCGGCGGCCGGTTCGCCTCCCGCGCCAGGATGCGATAATTCAGCGTGTTGAACGCGCGCACCAGCCGCGTGCCCGGCAGATATTTCTGCGAGGTGAGGCCGATGCCCTCGCGCTCCACCTCCTCGGCAATGGCGGCGCCGTCGCGTTGCGGCACGGCGTTGCCGGCATCCAGCACGATCTTGCCCTTCAGCGCCGGCGCGTAGGTGCGGCCGAATTCCGGCAAGGCGCCGTAGGGAATGGCGAGAAAAATCACCTCTCCGAAGGCGATCGCCTGCTCCACGTTGCCCGCATGCGCCAGCGGCCCCAGGCTTTGCACCAGATCCTTCAGCTGCTCGGGATGGCGCGAGGCGAACATCACCGGGTGCCCCGCCTCGACCCAAAGCCTGCCGACGGTGCCGCCGATCCGGCCCGCGCCGATCACCCCGATCGGCACCTTGGTCGGGCTTCGCCGCTGCTGCGCCCCGGCGCTTCGGGCCAAGCCGCAGCCGAAGGCGAGAGAAAACGCCCCGGCCGCGCCGAGCAGCATGCGTCGTGAGAAGAAAGAGGATCGAAAAGGCGGCATGGCAATCGTCTCCTCCACCGGATCGGTGGCAAAGCGGGCGTGTGGCGCACCGCGCCGCGGGCCGGAGCTTGCGGCTCAATCCTGCGCGCCCAGGGGATCAAAACGGAATTTCGTCGTCAAGATCGCCGGGGGGAGGCTCCCAAGCCTGGCCGGTGCCGCGGCCGCCGCGCGCCCGCTCATTGCGGTTATTGGTGGCCGGCCGAGCCGCGCTGTCTGGCAGCGGCGTGCCCGCGCCTTCGCCCGGCCGATCCAGCAACGTCAATTCACCCCGAAAACGACTGATCACCACTTCGGTCGTGTATTTGTCCTGGCCGGATTGGTCCGTCCATTTGCGGGTCTGCAGCGCGCCTTCTACGTAGACTTTGCTGCCCTTGTGCAAATATTTCTCGGCCAGCTCCCCAAGCCGTTCGTTGAAAATCACCACCCGGTGCCATTCGGTGCGTTCCTTACGCTCGCCGCTTTGCCGGTCGTTCCAGCTTTCACTGGTGGCCAGGGAAAGCTGCACGATTTTCGCGCCATCCTGGGTGGTGCGCACCTCCGGATCGCGGCCCAGATTGCCGATAAGGATCACCTTGTTCACTGTTCCTGCCATCACATGCTCACCCTCTCGGGTGCCTTTTGGTTAATCGCCTTTTGCGTTCGATCTCATCCCCCCCTCTCTCTGCCTTCCGGGGTGAAGAGGAACCCCACGCCATTCTCAGAGTTTCGTGGGTTTCCGAAAAGGGCTGGAGAGGTCGGGGCGACTATATCGCTTCCGCCGGTCTCGGGCCAGCCTGGATCTGCCAAAGATTCATGCCCAGAACGGCTGTTCTGCCGGGCGTATCTGCGGGGGCTTCGGGCCTTTTGGAGAGCGTTTTCCAGAGCGGGATCGCAACGCCTCTGTGCCGAGCGGTCCTTGCGGGCCTACGGCGTGTGCGGATCACATGCGGCGTGCGTCTTTTGTTTGGATTCGCAACGAAGAGGTTGCTTGTTCAAAACGTGTTTGGCGGCGCTTGCGCATGCGCGTGCGTTTGCACATGTGCGTCTGGTCCGGAGTGTGAACGTGGTGACCGAGTGCAAAAGCTGGGTTTTGCTCAGGCTGCGGTTTGCGCCCGATCAGAAGCCGGCATTACCGGCTTCTGATAGCATCGCTATAATGCCTCAACCGTTGGCAAAAGGACTTCAGCCGCTGCGGTTTGCGCCCGCATCAAGCATCGCTATAATAGGGGGGGGTTAAGTTAAATCCGGATAAAGGCTGCGGTTTGCGCCCGCATCAAGCATCGCTATAATCTAATCAGCCCCTGCCCCCTAGCCTCCTCGCTGCGGTTTGCGCCCGCATCAAGCATCGCTATAATGCCCTCCGGCTAAGGCACGGAATCAAAAAGAATAAACCCCGGTCCGGTTCAAAAAAGTTCCAGCTGGGCCGGGGCCTTTTCTGGGGATTTCCGCCGTTTCCCCACATACACCTCAATCCGCGCAAATTGGGCATCCGTCACCGTCAAAAAGCGAACCTCGCCCTCGGCAGGCACACGCGCGCCCATCCTCCGAATATGGGCCGCCGCGCTCTCACGACTGGCACAGTGCCGAAAATACACGCTCAACTGCATCATGGTAAAGCCGTCATCCAGGAGATCCTTGCGAAAACGCGTATAAGCCCGACGCTGCGCTTTGGTCTCCATCGGTAGGTCAAACAACGCAAATACCCACATGCTCCGCCAGGCAATGGGGTCAAGCAGCGGGGGACGCGGGCGCCTCATCGTCATCCTCGCCGGCTTCGGGCAACCCGGCAGGGCCTTCCGGCAAACGCAGAAGAACCTTGCGTTGCGCAAAGCTCTCGGCAAGCGAGGCCGCCGCCCGCTGCAAAGCCAAAGCAAGCGGCATGGCTTGCCCGTCCATGGCCACACCGAGATGCAGCACCCCGAGAAGATGCGCCTTGCGTGTGCGGTCCAGCTCGCCTTCCGCCATCCCGGCACGCCAAAGCTCCCAGGCAATGCCGTCCACAAACGGGCGAAACGGCTCCATCAAATCGCTGGCCAAGGCAAAGGCATCACCGCGATTGGCATGAAAAACGCCAAGCCCCGCCAAAAGCCCCGCCCCAACCACGGCGCGCGCGGTGGCCGCACGCAGCACCGCATAACCGTAGTTCAGCAAATGGTTCGGCGAGTCTCCTCCCCGTTCACGCCGAAAAGCCGGGCCGAACAGAAGCGGCCAGTAACGCTGCGCCGCCTGTGCCTCCAAATTTTCCGGATCTCCGGAGCGAACCCGATTCGCCATCGGCCGAAGCCCGCCATGGTGTCCGACGGTCCGCACCAAAAGATCCGCCTGCCGCCGCAATTTGCACGCCACATATGGCTTGCCAAAGCCGCTTGGCCAGCGGGCGCGGGCAGGCCAGCTGCTGGCGCAACCGCTCACCGGCCAGGGCATGTGCCGCATAAGGCAGCAAAACGCCGGCGGGCAGATGATCGGCGCCGCACATCACCACCGCAACTTTGGCTTCCGCCAAAGCGGCCAACAGCGTATGGGTGTAAACAACCTGTGGGTTGTCCACAACAAGAAGCGCAAGATCTTCAATCGGAACCGTCGGCTCCGCGCCGTCTTCGCGCGCCACCACCAGCTGGCGATGCCGCAAGGAAAGCCGCGCAGGGCTGGAAATTTCAACGGTTCGCGTGCTCATCGCGCCGGCATCACCCGGCCGATCGGGTCAACCACAACCTTTTCCCAACCGTTTTTGATAAGTCTCGCGGGCTTCATCGATCCCTTCCCCGTCGGCTTCCCGCCGTAATAATGTGGTTCGGTAAAAATTTGGCCATTCCTGTAAAAGTCTTTTACGATCCGAATCTCATGGTCGCCGTTCGGGTAGGTTTTTCGTATCGCATCGTTCCGGCATAAAATGAACAACGTCTTCGCATTTTTATCTTCATTCTCCGGAACAATGGGCTTGCCGGACTTTGCACGCATCAAACAATCACGCTTCAGGCCAACCCGATAGTCAATTTCTTCTCCTTTCTTTATGATAGCGATATGATGCAGAGCCTGTCCCGTCTTGAACTGCTTGCGTTTCGGGTCCGGATGCACTTGGTCAAACACATCTCTATCCTGGTTTTTGCTGCGAATGCGAACGCGGCGGATCACCGGTCCTAACGCGCCGTTGCGCCTGGGTAGGCGAATTTCCTTGGCGAGGATCTCTTCTCGTTTTTTCTTATCCTTCTCGCCTCCAAGAGCATTCTCAATGACTTTTTTCACAACGGGGTCGACAATTCTTTGAACATCATCCTCGGTAAGTTCTTTTATATCTTTTCTTTTCACAAAAGTTTGTTTGCCGTGATTTTGTGGATCTTGAATCCACCCGTGTGCTGTTTCCTCATGCAACGGACCCGTCAGTTTCGCCTGCACCCGATGGCTCACCACAATGGCTTCCACCGCGGCCTTCGCCTGTTCGCGCATTTCCGGCCAGGGCAGCGGAAAAACAGGTCGCGTGCGCGTTGTCTCGCACACTTGCCAATAGCGTGACAATGCCTGCACGGTGCTGGGCTTCGTCAGCGCCACCACCAGCGCATCAATCGCATGATGGCGTAAATCGTCGCGAAGTTTCACATCGGCGCCGTTTTGTGCGTCCAAAATCCGCCCAAGGCCAATGCCCCACATGCGGCGCAGCAAGGCCGTGGCGCGCCCGGCAACCGGCTGCACGTTGTTCAACCCCTCTTGGCCGCCGCCATACAGAAGACCCAGATATTCACGCGCCGCACGGCTGATGAAAGCAGTATCCACCAATTGCCGATTGGTAAAAGTCTCGCTGTCGGCCTCTTCCAAAGACGGCTTTGCGCATCGCCGGCGTTTCGCATCCGGCCACTTCATATCCTTGACCATCTGCGGCCAAACAGTGCCGATAAGATATTGCCAATGCTCTGTCTGCGGGCTTAACCATTCGTACGGCGTTTTGTTGCCCTTCTCGCGATTCTCCTTGACAAAACACAGAACCTTGTTGGCCTGGCTATTATCAAAGCTTCGGCTGCGCGGAAAAATATGGTCGATTTCGGTTGTCTCTGCGCTCAGCGCATCGGCGCATGAAATCTGTTCGCCGGAATAAGGGCTCCGGCCGCCCTGTTCCTCCCATAACAGCAGCCGAAGCACATTTTCCTCTCCCTCCGGGCCGTCGGCCGCTTTGCCGAGTTCTCTGAGTTTCTTGCGGGCGGCTTCACGCGCTTTCTCGCGCTTGCTTTGATCGCGCTCAATCTCACGGCGCTTTTCTACGGATTGTTTCAGATCGCGTGCAAATTCCAGGCGTATTTCATCCGGCCGGCCATAAGCGCGCAAAAGCGTGTTCACCACTTTTTGCAATTCGCCCAGCGTGCGTAGTACTGTCGGGTTGCGGATGCCGCTCAGCAATTTTTCCATTTGCCGCTTGACATAAGGATCCTCAATTTTCTGCAATTCTGAAGGATTGGGGCCGGGCAGCACATGAACCGGCGTGCCGCTTTCGCGGGGTGCATATTCTTTTTGCAGCGCGGTCATATACGGCTCGCCTTCCTCCAGATACGGAAGCATCTTCTGCATCGCCTTCAAACTGTGGCGCGCGGTGCCGTCCGGAAGATCGATCCGGGCAAGTTTTTCCGCCTGCTCCGCTGTCAGCCCCCATTCCGTCTCCGCACGACGCGCCAGGTTCTCGCGCTCCTTGGCAATGCCTGCGGCATCGCGGATTTCCAAAATCGCGCCGTTTTTTGCCGGCTTGTATTCAATTCTGTGCCATGCTTGCCCTATTTCGGCACGGATTTTATTGCGCGTCTCCTCGGAAAGCGCTTTCCAATCCTCGCCCAACGCCGCAAAAAGCGCGGCTTCCGTGGCATTGCCGCGCACCGTTTCTTTTTGCCCGCGCTCGTGGGTAAATCGTGCCGATCGGGGCAAGCCGATCGCGTCGCGCAGCTTTGCCCATGTCGGCTTGGAAACGCTCTCCAGATACGCAATCGCGCGTTGGCGTTGCTCCGCATCCAGCGGGGGCTGGTTGCCGCCCTCCAGACGCAGCGCATTGACCAGCTGAAGCATCTCGAAGCGCTGGGTAAGCCATTCGGCTTTCAATGCTCGCTCTTCGCCCGGCTCCAAATCACACTGGCCGAAGGTGCGGCGGCGGAAATAGGTGGGGCGCTGTGCCAGGGCGACATCTTCAACCCGCTCGCGCAATTTCTCGGTTAAAATAGCCGGATAAAAACGCTCTTGTTGCTGCCAAAGAGCATCAAATTCATCTTCGACCATTTGCCGCGTTTGGCCCACAGCACGGCGGCGTTGGGGGTTTTCCACGCTCGTTCGGATATCGGCAAGGTATTCGGCAAGCTTCTGCCCGTTCTTGGCCAAGTTCGCCGCCAGTGTTTGGCCCTTTGTCTCGGCTTCCTTCTCCTCTTTTTCCGCTTTTTTTGGGAATTATATATTTTACTCCCTTGCGCTGCTGTCGCTAGCACTTTTGGCATTTTCGGTAGCCGCAAATTTCTCGATTTGCGGAGGGATCTTCGGCGCGACGAAAATATACAGTCCAATACCATCCCAAGGGTGCCTCCACCGAGGCCGCTCTATTGCTTCTGTTGCTTCACGGTCCTGCACATTTACATGGATACCAGCATCTTCAAATGCTGCGGCGATTGACCCCAAATCAACCGATTTGTCGGAATTCATCCAAACGCCAAATCCGTGCCAATCAAGCCAAGAATTCGGGTTGAATCGATTTTTTGTGCCGCGTGTCTCCTCTAAAACATTAGATATTTGCCACGCGTATAGAAACGCCTCTGTATCACCGCGCTCCCATTCAATTAAAACATTTACCGATGGCTCTATTTTGCCACGAAGAGCGGCTACGATATTTCGATGCTGTTCGGGAGATATATGACGAAATGCCGTTAGTTCCTCTATCCTAGCGGTGCGCTCGCGCGCCTCAGCAGCTTCCTTTTCAAGCTTCCCAGCGCGATCAACTGCTGCGGCGAGCGCCTTTTCAGCTTCGGCAACCCGGCTATCGTCAGCCTTTCTTGCCCTCTTCAGAAACCATGATTCCCCCCAGAGGCCCGCGATAATCAGCACATCCGCGACGATAGTTAGCGGCAATTTCCAAAATGAATTATTTGGAACAAAAGCATTCCCGACATCGACAAGCAGCCCCAATATAATGAGAAGGGCAATCCTATCCGACCATTCGTAATTGAAATCCGAGATGGACTTAAACTCTCTGTCCTTTGGTTTTAATATCGCTGCCCTCATAATACGTCCTCGCAGCAGTCGTTTAAATTGGCCTATCTACGCATGGGGGATTGGAGTCGTATTTGGAATTATCGCGCTGGCGGTATGTGTCATCGCTCAGCATATGGGATGGTTGTCATGATGGTGGTGCCTTCTTCTTTGGCGCCTTCTTTCGCTTCTTCGCGGCCTTGGACTTCGATTTTGGCTTATGAGCCAGAATTAGATCAGCGATCTTGTTCAGGATCTCAGGCGGTTTCAGGGTGCTCGTACTCATCCGATCAGATCCTTGTATGTCAGCCGGCGGCCGGGCGTACCATCAACGAAGCTTTCCAGCCGTTGCAGCGTATGCCGCGCGACATTGCCTTTGTTCAACCGAAAAGCGAACTCGTCAACGTACCGGCCAAGGTGCTTCGGACTGACATGATGATAGGTGCCGTAGACGCCGCGCTTCTAGACGGCCCAAACGCTTTCGATGCTGTTCGTCGAGACGCCATCGCGGACGAATTCTCCGGCGCTGTGGTTGACGGTCTCGTGCTGAAACTCCAATGCAGCCAGCCCGGCGTATCCGCCGTGCTCGTCGGTATGCAGCGTCGATCCCGCTTCGACGCTGGTTTGGATTTCTGCCTGGAGCGTCCCAACATCCGTTCCCGTCACTACCTTTACCGCTGTGCGACCGCCGCGCTCCCGCATGCCGAGAACCGCTGTTTTGCCGACCGTGCCGCGCCCAGCGTGAAGCTTCTTGCCCTTGTGCTTGTTCGCCTCTTTGCGGCCGATGTACGTCTCGTCAATTTCGACGATGCCGCGCAGCTTGTCGAGCTTGTCGCCGCATGCCTCGCGGAGCCGCCCGAGGACGAACCAAGCCGTCTTCTGGGTAACGCCGATCTCCTTGGCGAGTTGCATCGAGGAGATGCCCTTGCGTGCCGTAACGACGAGATACATCGCATAGATCCACTTATGCAGCGGAACATGCGACCGTTCGAAGATCGTGCCGGTGCGAACGGTGAAATCTTGCTTGCAATGATTGCAGCGATAGTAGCCGCCCTTGCGGACAGTGATCCGATCGCTCATGCCGCAAACGGGACAAAACGGACCTTCGGGCCAAAGCCGGCCTTCGAGGTACACCCGTGCACTCTCTTGGTCCGGGAACATCTCGAAAAGCTGAAAGGTCGAAATCGTGCTCTTGCTCATGGCCTAACCCATAGTTCTTCTAGGAATTATAGCGCCCAGGAGCGCGGGAGTCAAGTATGTAAATCCTTTTTTTCCTCGGCCGTTTTGGCGGCTTGGTCGGCGGGCCGCTTGCGGCTGCCCTGAAAGCCGCGGCGTTTGAGCAGATGAAACAGCGCCCATCCCAACTCGTGGGGCGCAAGTTGCTCCTTCAATCCGCGGGCGCGAAGGCTGTTAGTTTATTATCCTAACAGTCTCCTTGTGCCCGAATGCGAAGTATGGCATACTGCGCTGCGCTATGTCATTTTCACAAACATTCGATTCCGACACGACCATGTTAGAAATGCCAACGCCGCCGGTGCTGACGGAGCAAACGTCGCCGGCGAGAGATACTCCGGCCGCGCTGGTCAAACCCCGCCGCAAGCCGGAACCCGCCTGGAAACGCTACGACCACCTCATCCACGACGGCCCGGCCTATTTCGCCGCACTCCGCAAGGACCGGCTCGCCCAAGCCCGCGCCGCGCGGCAGGAAAAGGTGCGCCAGGCCGCGCTTTCCCTGTTCGCCGCGCGCGGGGTGGCCGCCACCTCGCTCGCGCGCCTCGCCTGGCAGATGGAGCTTTCGCCCGCAAGCCTCCGCCGCGCCTATCCGGACAAAGCCACGCTGCTCGCCGCCATTCTGGAAGAGCACGCGAACGCGCTGC